>Ga0099824_1003328_pt1 | contig 23465 bp, 10 predicted proteins | sample SiratrowhiteBW_FD_76837 | JGI IMG/M metagenome (GOLD analysis project Ga0099824, IMG submission 76837) | Root nodule microbial communities of legume samples collected from California, USA - Siratro white BW | ecosystem: Host-associated > Plants > Roots > Nodule | place: USA: California... | reverse complement strand
ATTTTTTTTTTTTTTTTTTTTAAATTTTTTATAAATTTTTATTTTTTTTTTTTAAAATTTTTTAATTAAAAAAAAAAAAAAAAAAAAAAAAAAAAAAAAAAAAAAAAAAAAAAAAAAAAAAAAAAAAAAAAAAAAAAAAAACACATGGAGGCAAAAATAAAATACATCTTTACTCGTTTTCTCGTAATCAAACGTGGACGTATGTTTGTGTTAACTCACAAATTTGAAAAAAAAAAACCCATACATGGTTGTCCATTTTTTGTTCCACTAATCTCTTCCCTGTTTCTTTGGTATGAAACAAAATGTTTAAAAGTTTAAACAGACTAATAACAGTGGAGAATGTTTTTGGTAAACTTGAAAAAAAGTGTGTATGAGAGTTAAGCAAAAGGTTTAGACTCAAGAAAACCTCACCAATAATTTTGAGGAATTTTTTTTTGTATGTGCTTTCTGTCTGATCTTGCTCTATCTTTTTGTATCATGTTTTGTACTATTTGCGTTGCGATGTTTTGAGTACTTAGTTGATATTTTGGGATGGTCTCGTATGAATTTGATGGCCATAATGGCATTGCAGACTTCCACACAAACACAGGGACAAACTCTTCACCCTTTCTCCCTGTTCACTCATCCCTCTTCCGTATTTCTGTTCCGTCTTTTATTTCAAATATATAATGCTCCATTTTAAACGTTATTCAAATTAAAATCAGAGTTTGAGTTATGAGATCAATGAGACTGAGGTTGGGGCACGTGGCGCGCTGTGGGGAGCTTTCAGAAGGTGTAGGATGACCCCCGGGTGAGTGAAGAAAGATGAAAACGGGACAATGATTGATTGGCGAAATCCCTAAATTCACCGCTTTGGGTGTGAGGAGAGCACACCAGGTGCACGTTAGATTGAAGTTGGTTGAGGGATTCTAACATGCGCCGGCAAAGACGATGAGTTTTACTTTGAAGGGTTTTTGGCGCATAAGTTAGAACTTTGGGAAAGAGCGGCAAGTGCTTCCATGACATGTCTGTTTCATCCTGGCCCCACCTTTCCCTCCTTCTACGCGCTACTCCCCAAATCTTTCAATTTTTTCAATTTAAATAACAAAATCTTACACGTAAAAAATCCTACTCTCTTCTACAAATCTTACATGTAAAAAATAATTATTTAATTTTACTTTCATAAGAATCATTTTTTTCTATATTGTTTTATCTTAATCAACGTCTTATAGTTTTATTTCTATTTTTATGTATTAAAATAAAGAAAACAATTAATTTAGAAAAAAAAGCATATCATATTATAGTTTTAAATTTAAGAAATATTGATATACAAAGGTAATGGTTCTTCATAATGAATTCCTCATGATTCCTACGGTTCCGCATCTAGCATTAAATAAATAACTCGTATTCTGGATATTTATACATTTTCTGTTTTATTTTAATTAAAAATTAAAATGATATATATTCAGATAAATAATATTAATGTAAAGATGACAAAAATATTATTTTTAGACATAATTTTGTATGAATGATGTATTAATTTTTATGATTGTTATTTCAGAAACAGCATATTACGGTTTAGTAATTAATCATATGAAAAAAAAAATCTACACTAATATTAGGGAAAAAGAAGGCCACATTTGAGGAATTTGGTTGAATGACAGCTGATTGATCACAAGTATACGCATCCGTTTGTTTTTTCCATTTTATCGAACAATGCTACATCTATAACCACTGCACTCTACGCTTATATTATTTGCTACGGATTCTACTGCAAAATCACAACTTTACTTCTTACCTCTACATTTTGACTTTTTTCCCTTCTATTGTCTTCTAAAAAGCAACAACAAAGTTGTAACTTTAATTAAAAAGTAAAAATAATTACTAGTACGACAATATATATGCCTTGTCTTGTTATCAGCAAAAAAAAAATAAAAATGTTAGTCGCAATTATAAAATTTTATTTTATTATATATACCAATGACGAAAGAAAGGGTACTCCGTAATTTTATATATTCTAAAAAAGTAAAAATGAAAGATATAATAGTAATTACATTATAAATTATAAGTGATTTATGACCTGTTATATAGCATGAAATATATCAATAATTTGGACAATACAAAATTGTAGAAGAGATAATAAAACATGCAGCAACAGATACACTAAAAAAAACATATTTTCTTCATATATAACTATAACATAACGTTACATTCCCGTCATTTCCGAATGACAAGGTCCTCGTGTACATTCATGGCACGAACTACAGCTGAAAATATGTTTAAGACATGTCACATACGAAATTGTATGAAAAGCAAGTGAATGTACAGTGCTTAATATGGAATCATGGAGTGGTGATGGGATAGAACAAGAACAATGTGGAAGACAAGTTATCTTGCATTAATGGTGCATCCAAGCTGCATGGCCCAATCATCAATTATTGATCTTACTCCGTTCCAAATCTCGTTTTTCGACCTGTGCCTTAAAAAATCAAACCTAGGTAGACAATTTAAGCAAAACACTAGTTATATGTTCTTTTAAAAATGGCTACATCAATGTGAGGTTCTAAGAAGCAACTTCTTTATATGTGTTACTAAAATTTTTTCAAGGCTTGCTAAAGAATCTAATCTCTTAGTTTTTCTAAGATTAATATTATTTGGAGTAGCTGTATAAATAATTTCAACTCAAAAACGATAAATGATATTTACTTATCCTCTTCCTATATGTATGAGTGTTTAAATAAGTTAATTACAGTAATTATATATTTTTATAGAAAATTATAATCACTTGTGGAGTTTGGTTATATGTGTTAGGGTCTTACCCCCTCTTCACTTCTTCCCCCCGCCAATTTGTTTTATATATGTATAACTTAATATATAAATACAAATATTTTTTAAGTTTAATATATTTTATATATTTAATAATACAAAAGTTTTGTACACATGTAACTATTATTGTTAACTCTATCTATTATGTAAAGTATGTTGACTAAGAGTTCATTATTATGAGAGATTTTTTAATTTTATTATAAACATAGGTTAAAGTTTATTATATTTCAATTGAACTATTTTATTTTTGTGTGTTTATTTTTCATTATTTCTTCATTTGTTTATTTTTTAAAAAAAATTAATTTGTGGTTTCTTCTTTTTATTATTTTATGTTGGGTTAAATATACGACTTTTTAAGTAAAAAATTATATTTATTTTCATCTTATATCCTTTCAATATGAAATTTGTATTTCATTCGCATCATTATTGAGTACGTATATTTATACTCACATCTTATACTATTTCAAATATTAATTAATGTTCTTTTTTTCAATAAAATATTAACAAGGATTCAATAAAAAAATATATATTGTCTTTTCTTTAATATCAAATATTAAAAATTCAATTTGCATAAAATAACAACAATGCAAATGTGTGTAAAATAATTTTGTATAGGAGTAAACAATTACCATAATTAAAATTTCATGGCAAATACCATCTGTTATTTTTATAAATGTTGAGATGAAATGTATTACTTTGAAGATTTTAATAAATTTTGTTTGTCAAATAATTTGAACGATTAAGAGAGAATGAAAAAATGTGTGGAGAATGAATAGTTTTTCTAATAAATGAAACTAAAAATCAAAGATAATAAATACTATAATGAACTAAGAATTTATGTCATTGAACACTCGAAATTGTCATGCCACAAAAAATAAATAACAAATGAAAATATTAAAATATATGCCACTTTCATATAAAAATTTAATTTGATGAAATAGTAGTATGTGTTTCTTGAAATGCAATCTATCATTTGAACAAAACTAAAAAAACGTGTAACTAATGTTCTGATGAGACGAAAAATATATTGAAAATATGAATGACATTGATTATATGAACGAAATAAGGTTGAAAGAGAAAATAAATAAATATATATATATATAAAATAAAAGAACATTTCTTCAAGTAAAACGAAAATATTGACCAACATGATTAATGAAAATATATATTTTTATATTGTTTAATAAATAAACTAATAATGTTTTAATAATATAAAATAAAGTCAAGATAAATATATAGATACTCATTCTTATTTATAAATGATCTGTATGGATAAGGAAGTATATTATTCAAAATAAAATTATGGGAGTGCGAAAGATAATTTACTTACCAAAAATTGCATTTATCAGGAAACACTCAATTAGATGGCTCAATTTAACTGTTAAAAACCACTGTCCACATAAATTGTCATTTTCTATAACCAAGTAATTATAGACATTTATCTTAATTTGTTAAGATTTAGTAATGAATCATTAACAATAACTAAATTATGTTTAAATTCAACACTAAAATATCTTATAAAATAAGTATAGATACGGGGTATTTATTTAAACTAGCCAAGAATGATAAACAAAATTATAACATTGTTATAATTATATTTGTACTTGATTAATATAAATATACATGTCTAGAGTAAAATGAATTTATTTCTCTTTCCTAAATGTGACAAGAAGAAATAAATGGAGAAAAGTTAAAGATTTTGATTAAATGCTTAAAAACAAATATTGAATGTATATAAGGTTGTTTTGGTTGAAAAAAAAAGGAAAAAAAAGTTAAATTAGGGGAAAATTTGGTGGAAGTTTAAAAAAAAAGAATTCTAACATGAGCAAAAATGTTAAAAATACTGAACACAATCGTGTGTAGAAATGTGAGGCCGAAGATAAAAATTCTGGACAAACTTTATTAGTGATTAAGTTTTATTACTTTCTAACTTCTTTAGCAGCAAGATCATTTATAAATGTTGTATAATGAAGTAATTATAATATTTCAAACTCAATAGATAAAATGACCAATTCATTTAATATATCCTGTACCATTGTTGATGTTTTAAGTAATTTTAATTTTGGAAATACTTATTTAAGTATTAAGAATATTCTGTAAGCAATTGGAAAACAATCAAAAATTTTGAATCTTAAGAAAATTCAAGATTAATACAATATTTTTTTAATTATCTTCATTTAAAGTTAAATTTTTTGAATTCAGATAAAAACAAAAAATATTTGTTATGTGGTAACAAATGTTCAAATTGAGTTCCAGTAGAAGAAATAAATTGATTTACTATATATAAAATATATACAATACAAAATGAAATTTCAGCTGAATATGTAATTCCAACAAATAAACTTCACATGCGTTATGCTCAACATTTACTTATAATAATTTATCTATATTTATGTAGTTGCATTTGACTGCAATCAATACTATCAAAATTATCAATATCATTTAAAAGTGGTTTCCCTCATACTTTTTTGTCTGAATTTAAACTTATTGCTATATCTCTCTTGCCAGTGGTGTGATAAATTTATCAAGAACAATGTGGTGAGATTGAATTAACTCTTATACTTTTCTCTTTTTCTTCAACTTTTCAAAATCAAATTTATACTATTAACTAAATATTATATACTACGACTCAATGAAATAGCATACAATAAAATAAACAGGTAAAATAAAAAATATGGCAAAATAAATAAGAGAAAATCATGAAATAATAGAACCTAAAAATGATAAGAATTATGGGATGATACTATTCACAACAATAATTTAATATCAGTTATTGACTTAAAAATATTATATTTGTAAGGTGTATAAATAAAATAAATGTTACATTTCTTTTACTCACTATTTAAAACACTTTTTAAAAATTAACATTACATAGAAACAAAGTATAAACACAATTAATTAAAAAACCAATAATATATATTGGAATGAATAATTGTGTGTTAAATACATATTTAATTAATTATTACACTTCTTGTATTAAACCTAAATATTAAAGGTTCTAAATTTAAGGTCATTCCATTAATGGCTTTGTTTCTCACAACACCATGGTTCAACATAATATAATTAATTATGTTGTACACATAATAAATTATATAATGAAAAAAAAAAGTAGCTGTTAGTTGTTTTAAGCCTTCATAATTATTTTATTTTGGTATATATTTAAAAGAATAATATTAATCATAATAAGTAAAAATATTAAAATAAATAAAATATGAATCTTTTTGTTTGAGTATTTTTTTAACAAAAGTGTTTTTTTAATAAAATAATCACTCATTTTGATTTTCACATGTTTTAGTAAACTTATTTTGAAAAAAAAAAACAAAATAGAAAAACAGATTTTTTTTATAAGCAATTTGAAGTTGTTTCTCATCAAAAGCATAAGTCATAGAAGAGGGAGAAACTAAAAAATGTATTTTTTTTTATTGTAAACAAAAACATATCAATGAGCTTATATAAAAATTACTTTAAAATGACTTACATTTTAGCCATCATTTTTTTAAGTAAAAAGAAGAAGAAAAAAAATACATTCCTACCTTCCCTGCAAAAATATTTTTAAAAATATGAAATATAAATATTAATTGATTTTGTTGTTTTTCTATTATTTTTTTATGTATTTGCTTACACAAACAAATTAAAGCACTAACTTTCACAGTTTTTTTTCCGATAATACATTTATCATTATGTCATTCTTTTTACATAAAAATATTTAAAATTGTGTATTTTTCTTTAATCAAAAATAAATTTTTTATTCGTACAATAGAATAATTTAATTCTCTGTTTGCAATTAAATATCAAGTTTGTTTTCTCTACTAAACAACAACTTGTGAAATATAGTATTTGAAGTGTTTTTTTTTTTTCACATTTGAATAAAAATAAGTTTCAAACATCTTACAAATGTAAACATATTTGTCAACTTCGAGGAAGTTTTCAATTTTTTTCATTTTATATTCTTGCAAATATGTGTTATTGTTGTATTGTGTGATACCAAAATATACGTAATTTCCAACATTTTATTTTTTGGTGAGACGTTATCGTTTTTGTTAGTTAAACTTTTATATATTCTTTTTACCTTTTCCTTTTTTTTAATTTCACTTTAGTATATTTCTTTTAATTAGATTCATTATTATATATCATTATAAAATTTATTTTTGAAAATAAAATAAAATTTATTAATTAATGAGAAGTTAGATGAAAAGATGGAAAATAATACTTGTGCACCAAATTATTAGTTGATACAAATTGTAGTCCACTTAGACATTTATATTAATATATTCAGTAACAGATTCCAATTCATTTACTATTCCATATATATATATATATATATGAAGATTACATTAAGTGTCATTTTTTTAAATGATCCTCACTTTAAAAAGTTAATATATATATATATATATATATATATATAATTACAAAATAATAATAATTTAATTCTTACTTAAAATAACAATTATGTTGTTGTAATGAAGTGAGTATGTCTTATAACTAATTAAAAAAAATCAAATTATTTTCCGTTAGTTTTTTATTTATTTATTATTTGTTTGTATTGAGCGTAAGATTCAAGTTTTGGAAGGAAAATTTTCATTAGAAACAACGTCACTTTTGATTCTACGTGTTTCTCTTTAACAATATTTTTACTTAAAACAAAAATTTAAGTTGTTTAAAACGAGGATTTGTAAAGAAAGTTTTATAATAATGATTTGAAAGGGAAAATTAGAATATAAAAAATAAAATATTAATAAAATTTAAAAAATGAAGTCAAATATTCACGTTTCTCTTTCTTCTTATCTAGGAAGATTTGCGAAAAAAGTTGCAAACCTTTATTATATTTATTTTAATTAATTTTCATTATTATTTATTTTATTTATATTATAATAAAATAAAAATAATAATTTTATAGCATAATATAATATAATAAAATAAAAATAATAATAATTTATTATATTTTTATACGTACGATAGATTGCGTTAAAACGTAATCCATTATATATATAACTGATAAGTTGGTTATAGAAAATGAGACCACTAGCAAATAAATTTTAAACCTGAACATAAAATAATGATGTTAAAGGCAAGTCTAATTAAGTTGATGATTATACTTATGTTTTATTAATTTTATGTTAATACCGAGTTTATTTTTAATATTGATTATCACATGGATCGTCCTTAAATTAATGAGAGACACACGGGACATCCCTTACATCAAGGAGAAGGCATGTGATTATAACTTTTACATACAGTTGAAAGTGATATGTACACGTAATTACATAAGCACATGATTTGAAAGTGATGTGCGAAAGGTAAAAATTCTTAATGTATATTCTCAATTATCTAATTTGTTCAAAATACTAAGAATGAATATGTGAAGTAGTTACAATCATTACATGACGATTACACTTATGTTTTATTAATTTTATATTTAACACCGAGTTTATTTTTAATCTTGATTATCACATAGATCACCCTCAAATTAAGGAGAGACACATGAGACATCTCTTATATAAAAAAGGAGACGTGTGAAGTGATTATAACTTTTATATATACTTGAAAGTGATATATACATGTAATTACATAATCACATGGTTTGAAAGTGATAATCACATAGTTAAAAAGTGATGTGTGAAAGTCAAAAACTCTTAATATATTTTTTGAATCATCTAAATTTTGTCTAAAACACTAATAAAACACTAAAAATGAACATGTAAAGTAATTATAATCATTTGCACTTTAAAATAGTGTGTAACATATATCTCTTCATGAATCTAACCAACCACTTTTTCAATTTTATAATATTATAGATTTTTTTTTCTTTTAGAGTAGCATATAATATCTAAAAGTTAGAAGCTATCTTGTTATTTTATATCTTCTAAATCCGTCTCTATTTTCCAAAACTACCATAAATTTCTTATTTTTTTCGTTTCCTTATCATACTTCTTGTATTCATTATTGACATTCATTTTTTTCATTTTCAATAGATTTTTCTCAAATCTTATTACATCGAGCACTATCTAGTAAAAAAAAAAGATAAAATCATTTTTTAAAAATTAGAAATAATTCATAGAAAATAAAAATGATTTTTTTCGAGATAATAAGTTTTATGAATAAATAAATAAATAAATAAATTTTTAATTTATATACTTAATATAACTTAAGATTTTAACTTTATTATCCTCTCCATAGTCCATACCACTCTAAAATTACAATTTCAAACATACAATAATATTTCAAACATACAATAAAGAAATTATTTTTAGGAAAACTAACTCCCAATAATTGATTATAATAATAGTTATTATTTTTTTAATATCTTATTATAAAAAACATTCTTACTAATAAAGTAATCACTTATTAACAATTTTTATATGCTCAGATCAATTTATTTAAAAAATGCATATAAATAGTCAGAAGTCACAAAACTATTTGGTATCTCGGAAAGGAAATAAAAATCCTACAAGAGTATAAGAATGAATTAAATGTACATCAACAATGCAACAATGTTTAAGAAACATAAATTCTCTTTAATAACTTCTTATGAAATTTAATTCTTAAGCCATTTTTATGATTGGGATGCTTATCTTATGATTTATTTATGAATGTCTAAAAGCAATTAATAGCTTATTTTATGTCAAAATAACTAGTAAGTTGAATTGTACTTTTCATTCTTTATTTATTTATTTATAAATTTTAATATGGTAGCTCTATTTTTAAAATGTTCAATTTAATTTCTATGATAGATTCGTGTAACCTTATTTTTACACAGCAATAAATATTTTTAAAAACGCAACATTAACACTCTTATTAAAGGTAAGGTTAAAAATGTTGTGTAGGATATTTTATCTTTCATATTGGCTTTGAGTTTATACTAGTAAAAAAAAGGACTACTAACCCAGCCATTTATAATTGTGTCTATTGTATAATCATCCATTATTGAATAATGGATTATGCTTTAATTTTGTATTCTTTGCAATATATAATCTGCTATAAAATTATTTAAGATTGTAAAACATTATTAAAATTTTATTTTTTACAAAACAAAAGTTAATTTTCCGAAATTCATCTTACTGGTCAATTTGATATTTTTTAAAAGCATACTACTTTTATCATTTTAAAATTAAACTCCATTTTGATATTTAAAAAGGAAAATATGAATGTCATTATTAAGTGCATTTTAGACTAGTAACTTATCTGCTTTGTTGTATGCTTCCTACTTAACGTGAATATAATGGACTCATCTAAATTTGTTTTCTATCTGATGTTACATAAACTAACTTTAATAATAACATAAAATTTAAGAAAATAGAGAATGTGTTATTCATATTTCTTAATCTATGCAAAATATAATGTTTAACATTAAATTTAAATATTATTGAATGATTTATGGGTCAGCACTAAAATTGGCAGGTAAACAAAACACAAAGAAATATCTAATTAGATAAGTCTATTTGGTTTAGGTACAAAAACAACATTATTTTCTTTATCCACTAAGAAACAACAATAGCAGACAAACAAGATACTTGAACCTTGTAGAAATTCTAATAAGAAAAATGTTTTATAATTAATGTCAACAAGCAAATCATTTTTAACAAACAAATCATAATAAAAATAATTCAAACTAATAGTGTTACATGACAATAAATTCTTACATTGAAATACATTTGTTGGAAATCTTCTCAAAATGAGTTTTTATGATAATGATAGTAAAGAAAGGAAACTGCATTTTCTGTGAAAAATGAAATAGCCAGGTTTTCACTAAATTATCTTATAACATACACTATATTTGTAACATACTAATGTTTATTATTACCTATTTTAAAAATGTCAAATATTAAAAGTTGTATATGACATTTAGAATCTAAACTTTTTTTTTCAAAAATTTATAGGACGTACCAACCCTATAAGTACATTTACATAGATAAAGTGATTATTTTTTATTGCCTGAAGACATAACTACTTACTAATCTTCATTTCTACCAAAATATATCACTTTTTATCCAAAGTCTGATTCTGTTAATAATATCAGTTCATATTTTTGTTATCATTTTTAGATATATATGTTGAAACTTCATAAAAGTATACTCCCTTGATTTTAAATTTGCTTTTTAGATTTACTTTGACATAATAGTCTATTTTGTATTGATTGTTTGTAGAAGGAAATACCTTCAGTCAGTGAAAGTATCTATTGGCAATTATTTAGGAAATAATCCTAGTAATCTGACAGAAGGCATCACATTATTAAAAATCTAGTTTTCCAGTAACGTGTTTGATTTTAATAGTTTGAAAATTATTTTGACCAAGGACAATCACAATATAATATTATATTTGAGAAAAATTTCAAATCTAATAATGGAAACATACTGGTGAGGGAATCATAAGAGAGGAGTCATAATCTCAATCATATTTTCGAGACAAAATTTTTTGATAAATTTATTGTTACCAGTTAAATTAATTGCTTTCTTTATTCATAATGGATTAGACCATTAGAGTTTATAAATAAAAATCAAATACGTATTTAAATATTATTTAATTAAAGTTATGATGTATAATAGATGTATTATGATTTAAAGCAATATAAAAATCACATTTATTATCCTTTACATTTTAAACAAAACTCATTACAAAGTCAAGTCCATTCAAAATATAGCTGAAAAATAGTGATAAATAAATTGTCAATCCAGATCAATAAAAGAACAACACAAGTATAATAACAAGAGAAGGAGACAAAGATGGCTAAATGAAGAAACCTACATAATATGTAAAATAAATAAAAAAATGAAACCAAAAAAACAGAGTAAAAAAACATGATAAGGATGTTAGTATTATGCTAGCCGAAATATGCTGCTATTAGCATAAACGGCTAAAAGCGTTCTTAACCAAAAATATGTAAACAATGTCTAAAACAATGATTTGGATTAGATGATTTGTTCAGAATAAACAGGAATGACGAGCAACCTTAGAAAAAAAATGACAATTGACCTATTAATACAGTTTATTGTTTTTCTTTTGATTTTAGCAAATAAGTAATGTCCAGGAGAATAGAAAAGAAAAGAAAAGAGAATGAAAAAACAAATTATTTTAATTACACAAAAAAGTAAAAAAAATAAACAAATAGGTGATAAATTTGCAAATTGATTTAATTAAAATGAAAAGGAAAAAAAATTGACTTTTATGCACTATACTAATTATCTTAGGTGTTACAAAATGCAAATCTAAACATGTGAAATGAAAATGACATCTCTTAATAGTAAAAGAAAGTATGTTGAATAATTAATTATACAAGTACATAAGGAATCATCTTACAAAAGTCTTTGTTTGAACAACTTGTGACATTTGAAGCTATATAATGAATTATACAAGAATCAAGATGAATTATCCAGCTTTAAATTGAGCATAATAAGAATGTAAAGCAAGACTCTCAAAGTTTAATGTTCATTGGTGTAGAAATAATTGGTAGCAAGAATAGCAACAGAGTGAGAGTGAATGAAAGAAGGGTATTAAAAAAGTTAATGTAAAATTGGGCCGTTAGGATGGGAAAAAGCATGTGTAGAATAGAAAAAGAGTATTAATTATGTACATGAGGGGTGTGTGGTTAATTTAGTAAAGTTGTAAAAAATAGTAATATTGTTGTGCATGTTGGGTTGGGGTAACAGAGAAAAGGAGTTGATGGTTCTGAAAATGAGGACAAATTGGTGTGGTGTGGTGGAAGAGTGAACCCTTTCTCTTTCCTACGCAGCGGTCACGTGCGGTCTGAGGTATTCCCATCGTGCTTTTCGCTTGCTCTCTGCAACACCACCCCACACTCCGAGCTCCCTCCACTGCACCACCACCACATCCCAAAACAAAACAAATACATTATTAAAACAAAACCTTTGCATTTGCATTTCATTGCCTAAACCAAACCTCAAATCTCAAATCTCAAATCTCAAATCTCAAATCTCAATCCAACTTTGCTAAATACCTTCCTACACAGCCTTTCCCTCAGCCGTCTTTACTATTTATAATTAATACCCTTTACCATTATTATTACTACCTTACACACCACACCATGCACAAAAGATGTGCCTCTCCTCAGATTCTTCTTTCTTCTTTTTTTCATTTTTTATTTTCTCTCTTTCTTTCTCCCTCCTCCCACTCGTGCCCTCTCTGTCCTCTCCACAATAATGACCCTCTTTCTACCCTCATTATCACTCTTTTCAGTTACCACTTTTTTTCCTTTCCAAATTCAATTCAGCCCAAACCCTCTACTCAACTCAAGTTTGGATTTTGGTTTAATTATTAGTTTATTAGTATTTTTCTGGGTTCTGGGTGTTTCTTAATTATCCCTTGTCAGAGGCCCTATTTACTGCCCCTGCCACAGTCTTTTCGTATGGTATTCACACCTAACCTCATTTGCCGCTTCTTCTTTGTCACTTACCATTACTGTTACTTGTGCCCCCTTCCTTAGTGCATCAACAAGGACTTCTGCTATTACTGCCTGCTACTCCTGCCATTTCTTGTTCTGTCCATTTCACCTTCCTTTCTCTCTCTCTCTCTCTCTCTCCCTCTCCCTCCCTCCCTCTCTCTCCTCTCTCTCTTCCATGGCCACCACTCCCACCCTGCGTTCTTCTTCCGTCCCCTCTCTGCCTCCTCCCTCTCCCAAATCCCCGCCGGAGTACCCAGATTTGTATGGCAAGCGCCGTGAAACCGCCAGGGTTCACATGCTCGAGAGGGAAATCACTTTTCTCGAGGTGGGTTTTTCAGTTTTGGCTTCCTTTCCAAATTCCACTCCCCTCTCTTGCGGCCTTCTTCTTCTGTTACTTCGGTCTTTTTGAGAATGTGAAAAAATGGAGGGAGTGTAATGTAATGTAATGTAATATGTCTTCTGTAACGATCCGTGATGACAAATTGACATGGCATTTTCGTGATTGCCTTTGAGCACGAAACAGAGTAATTAATGTGGTGATCTCTGCCAGGGTTTGTGGGTAGTTTTTAGTTAGGTTATATGTGAATGTGACTTTTTCTTTGAAAGAAGGAGAGAAGGTTTTGAATCTTTTGACAAATTCATTGCCTCTTTCGGTGATCTTCTGCCTTGTAGGTTTTCTAACGGTTTTATCAATAATTTATTCGTTCACTGTGGTTAATGTGGTGAGGTAGCTGGCCTTACTGACTTACACATAAATGCTGTTTTTGCTAGTGGAATCTTTTAGCTTTGGATGCTGATTGATTGTTTGAAAACAATAATGAAGGATGAAATGGGTGGTTTGAAAGTATTTTTGTGTAATTATTTGTCCCCCTTCCCCTCTCAGTGGTTAGATGTGGTGTTAGAATGGTGTTAGCAACTTGTAACATGATGGCACCATGATTGTACAGTCAAACTTGTCAACTTCGGTTGAGTTTGTGCAGTTTCTTTCTGGCATCTTTTGGTGTTAAATTCAGTTAACTGACAATTTTGCATCTAGCAGGAAGAATTGAAATCTGTGGAGGGCCTTCAACCAGCTTCAAGATGCTGCAAAGAGTATGTTTGTTTGTAGAGTTACTTGAATGCCATTTAGATTATGAAACTTGAAAATTTCCTCAGGATGTTTCAATTATTATAACTGATTGAATGCCACAACATTGCAGGGTTGCTGATTATGTGATGGCAAATGCAGATCCTCTGTTACCCACGTAAGAACTGTTCTCATCATTCATCATTTGTTACTGTGTCAAAGAGATCATGATTCTTATGCCTGCTTTTCTTTCCAGCAGAACCAAGAAGAACCGCCGGTCATGTCGCTTCTGGAAGTGGCTCTGGTACCACCTGTTTATCCGGTTACTTTATGTGTACACCAACCTTATAAGTAGAAAAATTTGGTTTCAATGAAAATAGATTAAACAAGTTTTATACAAATACAATAATTATATCAAGCACAAATAACTAACTGTTTTTTTTTTTACTAAATGGGAAGTAGGATTTTTACATTTCTTGATATCTATCTGATGGTTTTCCCACACATGGAATTATTTGTTGAAAGGAATGCATGACAAGAAAGAGGTTAAGCATCAATCTCAAGGAAAAAAATTCCCTTTCACTCTTGCCCCTCTATAAAATTTGAGTATTTTATGTATAAAAAGAAAAGCAAATGACTAATGAGGAGCACCCTTTCTGTGAAATTAGCTTTAAGGAACATCACACTTGCGCTATTCAGAACTTTTCAAGATTATTTCATGTTATCTTGTTTTCTTTTTATTCTATGCATCAAACAAGCATGTTGAATGTTGCTGAATCATGCATTCTGCTAATGGTAGTATCTGTATAGTGAGCTGAGATACATCGGAGTTGCCATCAGAAAATGATTGATAAGCTGGTTAAATTTCATTTATCGAAGCTGCACACCCTTTCATAGTAAACCTTATTTGATAACTATCATGATTCATGAATAACACAAGTAACCTTTTTGTGTGCAGTGGCATGCCCTGTTTTAACCTCTCTTGGATCTGCTGCTGCTGTTGCTGCTGTGAAGGATTATCTTTACCACTAAAATTGCCACGCTGCTGTTGTGACTGCAAACCATGCAGTTGCAGTTGCAGTTGTCTTCCATCCATCAAATGCTGCTCCTTACCAAAGTGGAGCTGTTGCTGCTCTTGTGCCAAATCATGTTTCTGTAAAGAGAGCTGTGGTTTTGGAAATTGTTGTACTCTCCCACATAGTTGCAATTTTGGGTGTCCAACTTGTCCATCTTGCCCCTCTTGCTGCAGTTGCAAATGCACCTGCACTTGTTCTTGCCCAAGCTGTCCAAAGGTAAGCTCATGTTGCTGTTGTACAAAGTCATGTTGGAGACCATGTTGTTTATGTTGCTAGTATACTCTTTCCAAAAGGAAAAGCAGAAAAAAAAATTTGAAGCTTTTGTTATCAAAATTGCATTCATAATTAGCTAGAGTATAAATTTTGGAAATATAAAGGGTTATAAATGTTGTAAGTTAGATTGTGCACTATATGGATACTCAAAGCAAATTAGTAGCTCCGTTTGTAATTGTGGGTCAGATAAGTTCGACCCTTTGCTGTTGTCAATCTCCAATGTTGCTCGAGTGAAATGAAAGACCCAATAGTAGAAAATGGCTATTGATTACGATTGCTTGATTTGATCAGCTTAATCCATGTTTGTTCCAATTTTTTAAATGCAGAAAGAAGAGTAGTATAAGTGTTATATATTAATCTCTCGTTTTAAAGGACCTTGTTGACTAAGCTTAGGGTGTTGGGCTCTTATTACATGTTGTAACCCCTGTCAGCTTCCTGAAAACATGATAAGGATAAAGCGTTTTATCTCCGAAAACAGAAAAGAAAAAGTGTTTTCTTTTTTGTCTTATTGATTTTTTTCCCTTCAACTTTCAATCTCTGTGGTCCTACCAGAAAGTTGATGATCGACTAAATAATCAAATGGCACGGCAGGAAAATAAGTGATTGCTGTGAACTACCTTTTTCTGCATAACTGACAGAGGACACAGGACACAGGAAATGTCTTTTCATTTGGTACACCGATTAGTAGCCATTCATGGCCGAGATCGTTTGGAATAAGACCCTTCGAAATAACTAGTAATTAGTAATTCAGAGGAAGCGTTAACTTTGAAATGACCGTGTGTAGTATGTACTGCGGTAGAACATGCCACCACCTTTAACTGCACGCCTGTACCAAACAGGAAGAAAAAAAAATGCATCAATTGCACATGGGGTGCTCAGGAGTGCAAAATTGTCCGTGATCTGTTACCATATTTGTGAAATCGGTCACCAGATCCCGGGATCAGTGAAAATCTCAAAATATAGTCGTTACTTACATCTCTTTCTCTTTGCCTCAGTTTGAAATGCTTCTAATTAATAATGCTTTAGTAAAAACTTATACACTTAAGGGAATTTAGATGGTGAAAACTGAAACTTTGAAATTAGTCTTCCAAAGCATAGTTGCATTATGGCACGTGAAGAGGTGTTATGTTAACGACTGTCATGTTGCCATAGCTTTTAGAATCTGTTATTACAACAAGTTCAGTCTGGAATGATGTGAACAGCAATGTGCCTAAAGCCTAGTAAAGTCAAGCAGCTTCTTTGCTTTAAACTCCACACCTATGGCCTATTGCTGTTGGCCTATAAATAATAATAACAGTGCACAGTCAACAAAACCTCAAAAATATGTCCATGTGAAAGCAACCGGGCTCCTAACTTGGTGTGCTTCATTACTCCACATTATGCTACCAAATTCAGACCCCATCGAATCACTAGCACTCCGATTCGACGCAAACGTCACCGTGAACGTTTGTCGTTCCCCCACTTCTGCAAATGAAAGCCTGTTAGGATTCACCGTTATCTCCACACTGGACGGCGCGCTTACCACCACGTCATACACTGATGCAGCCTCCCCCACATTGGTCAACGTGCGCGTGTACCGTACAACCTTATTGCTTCCGAAAACAACCGAGAAAGATGGATAATTGAGATCACCCGGGTCAGCAAATTTCGTAGAACAATTGGCGTCGGAATGCTTAACAACGAGTCTGAGATGGTCAAGGGTGTAGTTGAGGGAGCACAAAAACGCAATGTAGTCCTCTGTGGAGGCATCATAAACAAGCCCGGGAGAAAGGGCCTTTTGTGGGTTCACATGGCCGGCCCCATAGGCCCATGGTGTGGAGATGGCTTCTTCTCCCGTTGCATCACGAAGCGGAGACTCTGTGTTGTCGTGGGTGTAGGCCGTTGTCATGAGTGCAGATTTGATCGCACTTGGACTCCAATCTGGATGCGCTGCTCTCAACAGTGCAGCCAACCCACTTATGTGAGGACAAGACATGGATGTACCAGACATGATGTTGAACAGCGTTTTACGATTGTCTTCGGACCCAGATGGCCCAACTGCACCGGACCATCCTGCTAAGATGTTCACTCCAGGCCCAATAACATCCGGTTTTAGTATCTGGGCCGTCACTCCATTGGGCCCGCGAGAGCTAAACGCCGCCACCACAGGTGAGGGCCTCACGTTCAACACGGTCCCACCGAAGCTCAGAACAGCTGTTGGATTAGGATCCAACGACGCATACTGTCTAATCTCATCACCCGCGCTTTCCCCCACGGCCACGGCGGCCACAACGTGACTGTCCGCCACCAGTCCCTCGCCGCTCATTCCCGTGTTCGCGAGTATCATCCCCACCCCGCCCGCGTCGCGCACAACTGCCCCCTTCTCTACGCGCGAGTTAAGCCCTCTGTCACAAACCACCACCTTCCCGCGCACTTTCTCAGGGTCGAGTGAACCAGGCATGCAAATACTGCTCGAGGAGTTTGACCGCTCGCTGAAATAAACCAAACCAACAGGTTCGTCTCCCATTCCCTCACCGCTGTAGAGCGAAACGCCGGCAAAGCGTTTCCCGTTGCCGAGAGTAGCATACGCCGGAAAATCACGGTCAAGTGTGCCAGCTCCAACGGTCATGATCCACGGAGCGACATTAGCAACAGAACCACTTCGAGGTCCAGTATTCCCTGCGGAACACGAAACGAATATTCCTCTCTCCATTGCAGCAAAGGCTCCAATAGCGATGGTGTCGAAGTAGTAAGGAACGGAGGAGGAGCCGCCGAGGGAGAGCGAGAGGACATCGACGCCGTCCTGGATTGCCTGATCCATTCCGGCGAGAATGTCGGAGGCGAAACAGCCGCCGGTCCAGCACACTTTGTACGCCGCCACGCGCGCCTGCGGCGCCATCCCGCGCGCGGTGCCGGTGGCGTACCCGAGAAGCGTGGCGTTGGAGACGGCGGCGCCGGCTGCGGTGGAGGCAGTATGCGTGCCGTGGCCGTCACCGTCACGAGGCGAAGGAAGGTCTCTGGGCTTTCTGGCGTTACCAGAAGCCATGCGGTAGCCCTTGGAGAAACTACGAGCGCCGATGAGTTTGTTGTTACAAAGTGAAGGATCGAAGTCAGGCGCGGACTCGCAGCTACCCTGCCAGCGCGTGGGGATAGGGGGCATTTGGGAATCGTCGAAGCTTTGGGATTCTGGCCAGACGCCAGTGTCAAGGACTCCAATAACGACCTGGTGTGAGGCCTGGTGAAGGTCTTCCCAGAACCCAGAATGGGCCTGGAGGCCCAGAAACTCAGGGGTTCGAGTGGTGTGTAGAGTGTAAAGCGTGTCTTCGAAGACGCCCAAGACGGAGTCCGAAGTACGGAGCGCGTGGACTTGTTGAGGGTCGAGGGTGGCAGCGAAGCCGTTGTAAACGGAGGTGTAGGCATAAAGGAGAGAGTCTGGAGAAGAACGGAGCGTGGAAGTGTACCATTCAAGGTGCGTGGGATGCACGCTAGGATCGTGGCGGTCTTTCATGTGGACTATGTAACTCTTCTTGGCTGATACGAGTGCGAGTTGCAGGAGGAGGAGAAGAGACAAAGAGAAGATGGAAGATGATTCCATGACTTGCTCTTCTTTTCCTTTAATCACACCATTTGGGGATCCTAAACCCATTTCATCCTTTCTTATACTCATTTCTCTTCTTTCAAAATCCCGGGCTTTTCAGTTTTTCCAACGGCTTTGCCCCTTCAACCATCCTCATACCAAACTCTCTCCTTTTATTTTTATTTATTTTTTTTTAAGCTAAAGATAATTTTTTTAATAATATTATTATTATTTCTATTAAGTGTTTGCTTTTTTGTTTAATATACTCATTTCCAACCTTCATCCCATATATCTGCTCATCGTTTTTCTCCTATATGCCCCCAAAAAAATTAATCCATCAAAATTTTGTTTGGTAAATTCGTCAAAGTTTATATTTACTTTAAAATGTTAGAGTTAAAATAACAATATGTCAATGAAGCATAAGCATGTAAATGCCACAAGTTTATTCATAGGACAATGATGTCAGAATTTAAAGAGAGAAAAAATGGTATTTTTATTTTTATTTTTTAAGTCATGAGATTAGTGTTTGATCAAAATAAATACCAAGATTATAGTTATAAAATCAATGAATTACTATTTTTATCTTCTATTTTCAGACAAACGATAAATACCTCGGTGAAAGAGGTAGAGAATTAATCATCCAATATCAACATCACAGGTGACCATCTCACTATATCAATATATGTCTAAAAGATTTTAGGTTAAAAAACCTTATTGAATTATACTTTCAATTTTTTTCATACTAATTTGTTTAAATTTTTTCTTTTAATGTATACACAGTTAATTCTAATTAATAAAAAAATGTCGGAATATTTGTGAAAAAGTAGGTTATTAATAGTCATGACATTCACTAATCTTGGATGATATGAGTTGAGTTAGTGAAGAATATAGATTTGGAGAAGATATTTTTTTGTCTTCATCAAAGAACAAACATGTATGTATAGATGAGGACATCATTTAACAGCTGGAAACGCGTCATTCCTCGTAACTCTTTTCAATCTTTGCTCTCCCTCATGTAAGAGAGTGTTCTATTTTACTTTAAATAATTTAGGTAAGCTAGGTGATGTAAGTAATTCTTAAGCTTATGTTTATTGAAATCTTTTGGTTAGAATCAAATCATCAATGAAAAGGAATTTTACTTGACTAAATATAACATGTTATCGTCGACTAAGTATGATAAACTACTTTACGAGTTAAGTATGTCTTGATTTTCTTCATTTCTCAATCCATCAAATATTGGACCATGAACACATACTACTGTATTTATCTTTACCCAAACTTCATTTGTATTTGTTATATTATTTATGCCCAAAAGGGTTATTTCGGATTTTACACAACATTATATGGTGTTGGAATTTTAATGAAGGAATCTTGGATGTGTTTCCAAACTGGTGAGTAATATTTTAATAAAAAAACTCCCATGTTTTTCTGCATATAATGTACTATTCTCCCCTTTTTTCTTGTCCTATCCGTTCACGGACTTGGTAATAGAAGACAGCAATATAGCAAAGAAACAAGTATAAAAACGAAGCAAAACAAAAAATGGCACCACGACAAGGATGATCAATGATGTGTGTGCATGCTTTATGATTTGCTCGAATAACAAGTTTCTTTTTACACAGTGGACATCCCACTCACGTGCTCTACAGTGTACTGGTGCTGGATTCAAGTTGAATATTCCCTTCACAAGTATTCATGACAAAAGAAACAAGGAGATAAAAAAAAATCCAACTTCTTTATAGGCTTAAAATTGAGCTGTGTACTTCAATTTTTGAAAGAAGTGAGATATGAAAATTTTCCAACAGTTAACCTATCATATGTATTAATTTGACTATTTGTTATAAAAATTTAACTAACTGTATACTTTCTCATTGCGTTCATGTTTTGAGTTTTTAAATGAAAAAAAAGATACAATTAATACTGATTTAATTTGGATTTTAAAGTAGAGAAAAGAAGGAAGAAGGATTGAGGGAGACAAAGGAGATTGGCTCATAATTCAGACAACAGTAATTGATTTTGATGATTATGCTGGAAGTTCAAGGAAATCAGGATGAACTAATCTGGTGAAAGGATGAGGTATATGATTAAAATGAATTTAGGAATTTTAGCAACCGGTTTTTACTTTTTTTTAAGAATATATGATTTTTAATGATAAATATTAAAATTTAAGTTGTAGTGAAAGAATATAATTTAGAAATTTAATAATTTAGTTAGAAACTATTATTTTTTAGAACTTTTTATCCTTTTAACTATTTTTCTAGGTTTTTGAAGTAAATTTTTATTTTTTTAAAAACTTTTTTTTTCTCCTTGTAGGTATGCATGTGAGCGTTTTGTCCTTTCATAGGTTTAACTAAAAAAATTATTATATCAACTGATTAAATTTCTCATCATTGTTCTGATAGATGAAGTTTTTCTCTAAAAACATTAATACTATTTCATTTCTCCTTCTTGAATTGTTATTGTTTTTAAAAACAACTATTAAATAAAGAGAACTAATACATGTTATTGAATATTTTTGAAAATTAAATCTTTGTATCTTGATATATTGAATGATGACGGAGGTGAATGTGGGTGGAGATTGCGCACTTGAATGCGGGTGGAGATTGTTGAGAGTAAGTGTTTAATTTAATTATTTTGATTCTTAATAAAGTAATTATTAAGAAAAATTATTGTAGATAATATTAATTATCTTGTAAGAAAAATAAGGTAAGCCAAGTCCGTTGACCATGTTCAGGCTGTTAATTCATGTAATTAAGTCAAAAGAAAAAGAGCTTGCAGACTTTATTATAAAAAATTAATGTGTTGGTGTCTGTGAATGATTCACTGACAGTATCACAAATCAGTGAAAATGGTTATAAGATGTTTAAATATAAACTAAAACTGTTTTGATTTGATAAAAGTTTGCAAGTAAAACTGATATATTGACATTTTTAAAGAATAGTTTTCTAAAATTAATCAGTTGAAACTTCTTTTAATAAAATCAATCTATTTGAACAAGTTTTTAATATATAGTTTTCATTAAAGTTTAATTGTAAGCATTTTCATAGAAATTAAGGCGTTTTGATCACAAGAAAGAGATTCTTCAAACTATTTTTGTGATCTATGATTGACTGCACTGTGTTTCATTTAGTTTTAATTAATAAAGTGTTTTATAACTTGGTTTAAAACAGTTTGCTCTATATTTTGTTGTGTTATAATTTTCATCGACTATATGTTAGTTTTTAGTCTACATTTGAATAAGATTTTTATTTATAGAGGTGCAGTAGGGTGTTACACTAATTTTTAGTAAATCTTGTAAAATACAAATAGTATGTACAATTGTTATATTTTAGTAGAATAGTTTGCATGAAAAACTGAATGTAACTAAAACTGAATGTAACTCTTGATAAAGAATGATCTGTTTTCTTATAATCTTGTGTGTCTACAGGAAAAAATATTATCCAAAATTAATTTTGTCAATCAATTTCTTATATTGTGCATACTTTCATATATTGATTAAATTGTATTTATTGAACTTTTTCTTATTTTTACCATTAATTTTTATAACATAAATTTTATCATTAATTTATATAACATAAATACAATTGTATAGTATTACCATAATGAATTACATTCAGATTAATAAAATAATACATATATAATTAATTAAGGTTAGGATTTCAATAATAATGAACGAAAACAAAATGCACAATTGATAAGAAGCTACAATACTGAGAATAAGAAAAGGAAGCAAACAAATTCAAAGAAGAGAAGGAAGAACCACTCAATGCAGGTGTGAAGAAAAACAAGGATTTACGAGTTTTTAATGCCAACCTCCAATGATTTTATTAGTTTGCATTAACCAAAGATAAAAACTTAAAACTAAAATGTCCAATTGACTTTTGTCTGTTTCTTGTAAAATTTTGTGTGAGCAGTGAAAATGAATATCTCTCACAAATCTATATTCACATCAATAAATTAATGGATACAGATACTCAGTATCTACACTTCTCTTTGTGCTAACATAGTAATCATGCAAAAACAAATATTACAATGTTTCTTTCAGTGAATTAAAAATAAATAAAACTATTAAAAAAATGCTCAAAAACTGTTCTATAAAAGGGTAAAAATTATATTTTAAATAGTAATTTTAAGCAGAATTAGTAATTTTGAATCTGAATTGGACCATTAATAAAACGTAAATAAGATAAACATTTATAAATACATAAAAAGTAAAGGTGATTGAAAAATTAAGCTTCATCTCTTGATACTATGTGTATATATATATATATATATATATATATATATATATAT
>Ga0099824_1003327_pt1 | contig 23466 bp, 8 predicted proteins | sample SiratrowhiteBW_FD_76837 | JGI IMG/M metagenome (GOLD analysis project Ga0099824, IMG submission 76837) | Root nodule microbial communities of legume samples collected from California, USA - Siratro white BW | ecosystem: Host-associated > Plants > Roots > Nodule | place: USA: California... | reverse complement strand
TCAAGCGTTAAGATTTGTGAATGTTTTCCCAAAATGAAAGTTCAAAGTTCAATCAATGAATTCAATGATTCTATAAAAATATTTGGTTTAAAGAGAGAAGCAAAATAGCAAATCAAAATCCTCAAGCATTAAAAGTAAAAAATCCCATGTGAGTCAAAAATTCAGGCATCAGCATAAAGTCATGCATTCATTCCTAAGTGGAAAAGTCAAACCTGCCAAACATTAAAAAATACATCATGCATTCATAGATGTATTCAAAGCAAAGGCAAATCATAAATTCTCATGCATTCAAACATGCATTCATTCAAGAACAAATCAGGAATTGAATTAAAAAAAAGTGGTTCCATGATCCTCTGATACAATATCTAGTGAGAAATTATCCTTTGATTCAAAGTTTTGATATGTTGACCCCCTTGCAGAAGCAAGGTCACATTTGTTTTGGCACTTGATCCCCTGCAGAAGCAAGGTCTTGGCCATTCTTTATTTTTCGACTCCTTGCAGAAGCAAAGTCACGGTTATTTAGATTTGTTGATATGTTTACCCCCTGCAGAAGCAAGGTCGCATTTGTTTTTGGCACTTGATCCCCTGCGGAAGCAAGGTCTCGGCCTTTCTTTATTTTTCAACTCCCTGCAGAAGCAAAGTTACAACTACTCTTCGGGATCCTCTGCAGAAGCAAGATCTCCGTATTTCTTTTCAGCACGCAATGAGACCCGAACAAAATCAGTGTCTCTGTCTTTACTTAATTTTTACTTTGATAATACGAATTTTTCTTAAACTTTCACATTATCATGTAAAACTTAAGTAAAGAGGGGCAACTGTCAACACCCGATTTTGTCCGGGTAATCTTTTAAATTAAAGTATAATGATAAAAATGAATAATAATATAAAAATATATATTTATTAGTTTAAGTTTTCTTGAAATAATAATAATAATAAAATAAAATAAAAAATAAAAAATTGAATTTTTCCAAAAAAAAAGATAAGGTGGTTTTTTTAAAAAAAATAATAAAATAAATAATTAATAAAAAAACAAAAATAACAAGAAAATAACAAAAATATCTGAATTAAAATAATAGAATCTGAAAATTTAAAATAAATAAATAAATAATAACAAAACCAAATATAACAATAAAAATAATTGCTTCCAAACTTGATTTGCAAGTTGTAAAAAATAAATAAATAAATAAATAAAAGGGTTCTGCTTAAATAAATTTTATAAAAGTAAAAAAAGTAGAATAATTTAGATTTTTTTTTCATCCGTTAATGTTTTTTTAAAATAATAAAAATAAAATAATAAAACAAACAAATAATACAAAATTTTAAAAAATAACGATAAAAGAAAAAGAGTGACTCTTTCAACTCTCTAACTGCCCAGAATCCCATAAAAATCTCCACCATCCCTATTCTTTCTTCAACAGAACTCCTCAAGTGGACTGATAAGGAAAAAACAAAAAAAAAAGAGGGGGGAGAACGAGAAAAAAGAGAGAAGAGAGGAGGAGGAAAAAAAGAAAGAGAGGATCACTGATAAAGGGAGAACACGTTAAAAATAGAGAAAAAAAGAGAGAAAAAGTAGAGAAGATTGATTCTCCTGTCTTACTATCCACACTCAGTTTAAAACTGAGAAGCAAGAAACTTTTGGAAAGGAGAGTATCATTTTTGAAGAACGCAGGTATGATTTGTAAGGTTTAGATTTTCATATGGATCTTGAAGTTTGAAATTTGTAAGTCATGTGTTCTTATCTTCCTGTGATGGTTTTTTTATTTCTTCATCATTTCATTTTCATATAAAGATAAACAAAAAATAAAAAAGGTCCTTTTGCTCTTTATAACATTTTGTTTTTTTTTTTCCTTATTTATTAAATAATAAAAAATTCATCATCTTTCATCTTCCATACATTCTTCTATTTATTTTATCCATGTATTTTATGCTCTAAAAATCACTCCAAAACAGCCCAAAAACGACTTTCGCAATCACCGTCATTTTTTCCGCGCCACCGCCGTCATACCGTACCGTCGTCGCCCCCACGGCGTCGCCGCCGACCCCGTGCCGCGGCCGTTGATCCCGCGCCGCCGCTGCCGTTGATCCCGCGCCGCCGTCGCCGTTGGCCCCGCGCCGCCGTCGCCGTTGGCCCCGTGCCGCCGTCGCCGGCCCTGTGCCGCTGCCGCTCCTTCCTCATCATTGCTGCCACTTTTGGTTCATCATGGGTGAAGAAAGGTGGTGGTGGCTTAGGGTTTAGGAGTTGGGTCATTCTTCCTGCACCACCATTAATTAGGATTTACACTCCAGCTCTTCACAATTACCAAAATGCCCTTAGTCATGGGTTGAGTTTCTAATTGGTGGAGATACTTCCTGCATCCCATTAATTAAGTTCTGCACCAACACTCTCCACAATTATCAAAATGCCCTTAGCCCAAGTTGAGTTTCTTATGGTGGGATCTACTTCCTGCACCCCCATTAAGTTCCGCACCCACTCTCCACAATTACCAAAATGCCCTTAACCCAAGTTGAGTTTCTTATTAGTGGCGTTACTTCTTGCACCCCCATTAATTAAGTTCCACACCACACTCTCTATAATTACCAAAATACCCTTAACCCAAGTTGAGTTTCATTGAGTCATGTTCCATTTTTGCATGTATGATTTCATTAAAATTAAAATGTCAATTCTATGTTGCATATAACTGTGCATGTTATTTTCCAACACCAAATTTGATATATACCCCAATCCTCAAAGCTCAGGCTTTAAACCTGACACTGTTTCTCAAAGCCCAGGCTTTAAACCTGGCACCGTTTCTCAAAGCCCAGGCTTTAAACCTGGCACCGTTCCTCAAAGCCCAGGCTTTAAACCTGACACCGTTCCTCAAAGCCCAGGCTTTAAACTTGACATTGTATCTCAAAAGCCCAGGCTTTAAACCTGGCATTGACACCATTCAATTACCCTATTTTCAAACATAAACTTTCAAAAATACAAATCAAAACAACAATCTTATCATCAAATAACTACGTAACCCTGATTTTCCATCCCTTATGGAAATACGTAGGAGCAAGGTCAAACCTTGTCGGGCTCCCTAAAACAAAAAAAATATTTTGTTTGTTTTATCTTAATCTCTTTCTTGAGAAAATAAATGTTTTAAAAAATCACACTCAGACTACTTATTTAATTAAAGATACCGTTTTAGGACGGACGTTGTGGGGTGCTAACACCTTCCCCACACATAACGACTCCCGGACTCGAAATCCGTTTTCGCAAACTTGCCTTATCTTGTTTTTGGTTTTCCATAGTTTTTCCTAATAAACTATGGTAGCGACTTCTCTGTTTTAAAAATTAAAATAAATTATTTTTGTTCACTGTCTCCGTCGTGATCCCGATTTTAATCTAATACACCCCCTACAACTTAAACTAAAAAGGAAAAATTGTTTTAGTAATACAATCCTAAACTTCAAAAATTGAAAAGTATATAAATATTTTAAGGGAAGGGAACATGGGCATTTGAATTTGTTAGAGCATGAACAGGTGATAAAAAATACACTGTCAATTTGTTGGCATCTTCCGAGTCACCATAGCAGGTGCAAAGATTCGAAATATAAACAAATGGGTAAAACCCTAATCCACTCTGCAATCTGTAGAAAGGTAATGTTTACATATTGTGTAAGCAACCAAACTATACTGTGCCAATTGCACCATTTTGTGTGTATGTGTGGCAGGTGAACATAAGTTATGGGTAATCAGAAAGTAGAAGAAAAAAGAACCCCAAATTGCTTTCGAGACTACTTTAATGAATAGATTTTGTGTACGAATCTGTGTCCTTCACCATCTCCTAGACTTCCTTGATCTCCAAATAATTGCAGATGGGTTAGGACAGATTCGGTATGGAATTTTTGGTGGAGGGGTACCAGGGACCCTGCAATGCAATTCTCAAACCATGTCACTAAAAGCTGTATTAAACAACCTTAATTAATGTCTCACTTCTATCCATAAAAAGTCATATGTTTAAATCTACCTGGTCCCTTTAAAACTTTGTCTTTAATTTCAATTTGAAGTTTTAATATACAACTACTAGTTTATAAGAACCAAGATTATTCCTTCTAAAACTATGCAAATCAAAAGTAAATTAAAACTAAGTAAAATGTTTAAACTCCAATTTAGTATGTTATGAAATTATTGATGGTAAGATGTATTGTCATGAAACTTACTGTAATTTAGAAAGATCAATTAGTGAAACATCCAAGTTGGTTGAACTGTCAAGCACAGAAACTGCAGAAATCAAGGGCCTCAGTGGTGACACACAGGCCTGCTTGATTGCAAGTACTCTGCAGTTGAAAATGCTGGCTATGCTACTGTGGGAATGGACCATTGTCAATCTATTACAAAGGAATAAAAACACTGTTTTCAGTTCTCCTCATCAAATAATACAAGGTTGCACAAGTAAAAAGAAGCAAATAGATTAAAGAAACAAACAAACAGAAATCAATGCATTTGGTATGTGCTCAAGAGAATATAATGAATAGGTGATTAGGTGTGAAATGCAATTGAATGGTCCTGCCACATGTGTAATGTACATCAATTGAGAAATCCAATTCCAATGTTTGAATAAACATTTCCCTAAAAGCTTTTTTTTAATCTTTAAAAAATCATCCCAACATATTTTTAAGGAGATACAAGCAGATTAAAAAGTGGATCCCTAAAGTTTTTGGCAGGCTTTGTCACAGGCACGTGCAGTTGCCAAGGAGTTTTGGTGACCCATTTTCTGAAACTCACTTAAATTTCCTCAGAGCACCAGAAAGAAGTAACACACAAACACAAAACAAATTGGACAATTAATAAACCAGGTCCCACTAATCCATGTTGATGTTGCCATATGAAGGCCAAGATCTTGCTGAATAAGATAGTTAAAGTGAAACCCCAGAACCTACCTAGTTGAAGTTGACCTCTAATCCCACCCTAAACTTTCTCTTTCACCGAATGCATTTCCTAAAAAAACCTTCAATTTCAGATATTCATTGATCACCCAGATCAAGAAGACAAAGACAACATAAATAGACATTCAACTAGAACTAATTTTCTCTAAAATAGCCATAAATTTTAGGGAGAGAGAGGACCCATATAACATTATGAAAGGAGAGTCTTCATCATCCATATCAATCATTCCAATGTTCATTTAACCGATGAAACTGAACTCAAAAACTTTGAAAGTATCAAAATTTGGACTTACTTGTATAGAAAACTACAATCATGGAGTCCAACCACAAGCATGGAAGCTCCAATCTCTCTCACGGTGGCAGCGATCTTGGCTCCCTCCTGGTCCCCTTCCGTGACAATAATTTCAACCTTTGTCTGTAACACAATCCTATTATTATGACACATATCCGTTAATTTGAACACACGAAATTAAACCACAAAGTGAAAGAGAAGAAAAAGAAAGGCGTAAAAGGGCACGTACGTTGGGGTAGTTGTTGCACATTTCTTGAAAGGAAAGGGCCAGTTTGAAGCCATTGAGGCGAAGAACACGAGCTTTGGTTCTGGTTCTTGATCTTGCAGAGTGGTAGACATGGAGAAGAGTGATTATGTCGCCATAGCGAATGATGTTTGTGAGAGCCCATTGTAGAGCAGTTCTTGCTGCATCCACATCTTCTACAACAACCACAATCTTCTTCACATCCATCTCTGTTCCCTAATGCTCTCTCTCAATCATGTTCTTTCTTTATATATATCTCAAACTCAGCTGAGGTTGTCGTGTCTCTCTCTCAAAGTTTGTGCCATTTTTTCAATCTGGATTGACCTTGAATTTAATAGTCCACAGGGAAATATGAATGGAAACTCTTCCCTGCTCTGTTTCTGCCCCGTCTCAATTAAGAAAATAAAAATGAAAGATATTAAAATAGGTTTGGTTCAATAATCACTATAAAATTTCCAAGGAAAGAGACAGATTAGGTAAAAAAATTATAATAGGATATTTTTGGTGATAGGGTAAATTTAATGATAAACACATTTTATAATTAATAACAATAATATTTTTACTGTTTTATATATAGTAATTATAAATATATTTATTTATATAGTAAATTATTAAAATTATCATTATATTTATTAATATGTTTTAAATTTTAATATGAATATATATATATATATATATATATATTAATTTTATAAAATAGACCAATATGGTTATTAACTCGTGTAGAGAAGGGATTAAGTTGGTCTCATAGTTTTTTTTTTTTTTTTGTATCAAACGAAATGAATAATTAAAGTTCAAATATATTTTTTTCATGTAATAAAACTATGTTTGGAATATTAAAATATTTTGGAATGTATATTCTGTCGAAACTATTTCAAATAAGGCTAAGTGTCCAAACAAAGCTAACCTAGTAGATTGGAGTTGAGATATATACACTAACAGCAGCAATTCGACAAGACCTTTCTAAGGCAATGAAACATCACGAAATCTACTCAATTATATATGAGATAATGAACTTTTCAAAAGAAATTATGTGTTTTACTCGTCAGGTCAATCATGTCTATTACACCAATTATTTTGAGAAGACAGTTAGACACTTTTTATTATTATTTTTCCCAACTTTTTATTATTTTTATTTTTTCCCAACTAAAGTAATAATTATTATCTAATTCTCTACCCTTGATAAGGAAGATATTTTACTATTTATGTAAGTGCATATCAGTTAAATTTAATAAAGTGTTTTGTTGAATAAATGATATAATATTATGTAGTTTTTTTTTATATATGATAAGTCATTTATATTCAAACAATATTTATATAAATTAATTGATACTGTTCAAATATTTATATATTTATTGTGTATTGTAGAAAATGTTTATTATTTTTGTTTGTCAAAAGTATTCGTTAAAGATCAAGTATAAGTTTTATAAAATAATTTCTTAGAAAACTTATATGTGCTTTTAGTGGATTATTTTTACTAAAGTATATATGATATAAATAATTGTGTGAGAACTCTTAAAAAAAAAGGAAAAACACGTATTGTTGAGAGATCAGATTTTTCAGAGTTTTTAGTTTTTTGAATAACCATGTTTTATTTAAGTTTTGAGAATTTTTGTTCAAGAATTAAAGAAAACAGTTATCGAAGCAATTTGTTTTTTGACTTGTGATCATTTTTTGAGTTAGGAAAAATCTTTGTATATTAAAAAGATTTGATCCTATATTTAACTATATTGTTTAATGAATTGTTTTTTCTTTAAAAAATTGAAAAAAAATACTGGCAAAATCAAATAATACATTAAGTTTATGAATCTTTTACTTATATAAAGAAATGATATCATTTTAAATTTAAAATTTTAAAATATTGAGTTTGTAGATTTTTTTTTATATTATTTAATTTTCTCATTTTTATTCAATATAAAACTTAAACTTATATTTTTCTAATAATTTTACAATCTTAATTATTGTTTAAAAATTGATAAAAACTTAATATATTTTTTTTATAAATTTTGATTAATCATTATGTTACGAAAAATAAAATTTATTGTTACAATAATTAAATCAATTAAATTTTTGATAGAATTACAAAACAATAATTATATCTTATTGTTTGGAAATTATTATTTGTTTATTCTCTGTTTAACAACCAATAATGCATTAAATTGATTTAATTAAAGAATTTTATTCTTAAAAACTTATTTTCATAAAAAATCTTACCTAGTTTAATTCACTCCCTTTCTAAACTTAACTTAAATTCTTTTATAAGAGAGAATTACATAGAAAAAGAAAATGAAGTCAATCTTTTATAATTTCATTCTCAATTATCTTTATTTTATTATTTGTAAATTTTGAGTATTTTGAATAATCTTAAGCAATGTGTTGCCTTGATTCTTTACAAACCTCTTAGATATATTTATGAATGATTTTGTTCAAACGTGCTAATAATTTATGAGATAAGATATTAAAGAAGAAAAAAATGTTATCATATCCGAATTTAATCTTTTAACATAATTAATTCAACTCTACTTTACGTTACCATCCAAGCAAATTAATTTAAATGAAACTTTGAAATATTATGAGTTGATAGATAAAAATAATTAAAATTATCAATCTACTTACAAGTTTACATTGCTAGAATACTACAGATTTTGATATGATGGGTGTAAGTAAGCATCTTTTAGAAAATGGAATAGAATTAATTAAAACAGAATAACTAAAATTATAATAAAACATGATAAACAGTTGTAAAATCACTTTTCAATTAATAAATTTTAAATTTACTTTTCTAACTTGATTTTAACCTTCGAAGTAGACTTATATCAAAAGAAAAAAGATAAAACGTTGGAAGTAGACTCTTCTCACTCAATTAGTATTACTTAACCTTTTCTTACATAAATGTAACCACAATGGGACAAGAAGTAGGTGTTGTGTTTTAAATAATGATCCAAAATGCAGTATTTGGGATCACGTATGCACTCAATAATAACATGTTAAGGACTATGAATATGACATATAATTGTTTGGCACATGTCACTGAAGATGGCCTAGTCGTGGTTCGACTTGTTCCTTGTAAATTAAAAAAATAATAATGTTAATCAAGTCAGAATCAGTAATGATAGATACACTGATATGAGATATCTTATTTTATATTAAAATAATTTGACTTATTTTATAACATCACATCACATATAATTAATTTATCGAATATGTTTTTTTTTCTCTCCGTGTACTATTATTTTTCATTTTTTCCTACAAAAATAGTTTTCGTCTTTATAATTTGAACATGTTGTTTTAAGTTTAGGGCATGTAAGAATCAGAAGGAGACCCCTATTACGTACTTGCATTCTCCATCCCCATATTTTCAAACTCCACCTCAATAAAATTGAAATTCTAGTCTTATCCTAAAGGATAATTCAATTTTATACATTTTCATATGTCAAAAGTTAAAATTTTATATTTTTTAAGCTACACTCTAAAATCCAAAATATGAATTCTAGAATGTATAATATCACATACATATGTATTTTGGATTGTATATTTTGAAATATATATTTTTATTTTAAATTTCATTTTAGAATGTATTAATAATTTTGTAATATATTTTTAATCTGAAAATATATTTTGAATTGTACACGTATTTACTTTGTTAAAAATAAGTTTATTAAAAAAATCATAAAATTTATATTTAGATTATATAATCCAAAATCCAAAATACAAATTTATTGGAAGAGTAAAATTAGAAATTCAAATGTTATTAAGATGTAATTTTAATATATGAATAACCTCTATCTTAAAAGTGACTTGAGGACCGAAAAACTTAAATTACTTAACAAGCTTTGAGCCTAATCACGAGTTGAAACTGTCATTAATATGGAGTTCAAGTGGATATTCACCGAAGTCATAGAATAATATAAAAAATGTAAAAATAAAAAACTACTAAAAATTGATATAAGTTATTACCACAATTCAATAAATATGGAAGACTCTTATATAGTTACGTGTTCTAAAAGGATTTACATTTTTTTTTTCAAAAAAGAAAATTATATGAGAAAAAGTTATATAAAAGAGTTTACAGTTTTTATCCTGAAAATTACTTATTAAATAATAATAATAATTTTATTAAGTATGCGTAAATGTAGGCTTTAGGATGTCATTCAATTTATTGCATATCTTTTATTTTATGTTCTTGTGTATAAATGTGTGTTTTCGCTAGAAAAAAAAAATTATTTTTCTGTTTCATGAGTCTCAACTTCCACAAGAAGGATGCAAAAGGAAAAATTTTTATTTTCTTTTTTTATTAGATTTCCTTGTATTTTCGCTAGTAATAATTTCCTATATATAGTTTGCCTTTATTTTATATTTTCTTTTTTCTTTCAATCTTGTTCTTTTTCTGAAGTTCAGGATGTATAATCTTTTCTTTTTTTTTTTAATGAAAAGTTTATCTTTTGAGATAAAAACAAAAATTCTTGTGTTAATATCGAATAAAACTACTTTTATTGTTGATTTTATTTCTTATAACTATAGCTTAAAGAATTGAATTTCAAACCGATTACCTAGATGATTGCGTATCGTGTTTTTTTTTTTATATACAAACTATTGATTTTGTTTAATTTTTACTTTAATTTGATACATGTGTGTGTTAGATATAAGAAAAGTTTTACATTTATCACCCCTTGTGTCAAACAGTGAAAATAATCTTTTATAATCCCCTTAGAATCCAAAAGGAAAAAGAAAAAGAAAGTAAAAGAAATAATATAATAAAAGGTTCTAGGTTTGATTTCATAAGCACTCACAAACACAAGACAAAATTCTAAATACCTACAATGCAAAAACGCTAAAAAATAAAAGTTTCTCAAAGCAACCCTCATGCATAAAGTATAAATTTTTTTTTATAAAAGACAAGGCTCTTGTTAAGTATAAAGTGCAAGATTAGAGGTCACAATGGACATAGAAACACTCTAATGAAACCCTACACAGAATAACTAATACTAGGTGAACCAAAATTACCTTATTTATTAACTTGTATCATTAATAATACATCTTATTATAACCTTACCAATTTATATCTTAACATGCTGAAGGCCATTCTTACAATAGTATTAATTAGTAAGAATATAAAATTCAACTATTTAATTGATTAAATTTGTATATATCTTGCAAAAAAAATATTAAATATTTAATTAGACGAACTTTTACTAAATGGATTATCTATCTCTATCTATCTACTGTATTAACTAAATATATTAGCTCACTAATTGATCTCTAATACTGAATTTGTGGAAATTTCCTAACAATGAAATTCTAGTTTGTTTGACTATTCAACTTCTTGTCTTGGGTAATACCATTCATTAGGTAAATCGTTACAGACAAAGCATTCCAGTGATGTATGATTATTGTGGCCACTAGGAATCAAAATGAGAATCAAACAGCACAAATGACAACAATCACTGGTTGAACGAGGATAACGTTTCTGATAATTCTTTAAAAGGGAAAAACAAACAAAATTGATTAACCATTTACAATCGATAACATCAGAGGACGTGATCAATTTACGTCCTTGTTTGCTTTCATTTTTTTTGTCCTTTATTGCATTTTGCATTTTGTTCAGTGGCTGAATGCATTTTTTTCACACTGCTAGCTGTCATTTGTCCTTTTCCTTAACCTTGGTGAAGGTCTTGTATGGAATAGAGATGAAACAAATTGATAGTATATAAATGAAAGTAAAGTTTATTTTATAAATTGATTTGGTAAGATTGATTTAGTTAAAGTTAACTTTTTAATATGATACTAAAGTTTATAGTTTATGGTAGTGAGATTTAATGAAATTTGATGAGTTTTGTAGATATTATGAGTGGATACGTTAGAAATTCTACCTTATAAATAAATTTTATAGATACAAATTTTAGTTTGTAAGTGAGTTATGTAAGATTAAATTAGTTTATAATAAAATTCTTAAAAAGTACTAATTATATTTGGACATTTTGGTTTTATAAATATTTTTTTCTTTTTTCTAATTTATTATAAATTTATCCTTTTTTTATCTTTTATTTTTCAGCCTTCTAAGTATAAATTGACATTTTTATTATCATCAAACAATATCGGTAACAGTATTTCTACACGAATAAGAGTGCGAAGAAATTTCTCTATAAATATTTAAAAAAAATTACTTTTTTTATAACTTAAAAAAAATCAACAACATAAATTAAATAACTAGATTTAAAAAAAAATTAATATAAAATAACTTCTCATTTAGTTTATGCATAAAATAATTTTAACTCAAAAACTAAATTTTTTGTTCTCTTAAAATACTAATAAATTAGTTTCTCTAATTGACCTAAATATATTTCGAATGGAATTTTGTAAATTTGATTTTAAGGAATGTCGGTAGAGTTAATTCGGGGTTATATTTATTGTGTCTGAGTAAAAATAAAATTAAACAACCGCATCATAAACTATTAGTGCAATTAAAAATTGTATTAACTATTTTTATGTGTATAAAGAATTGAAGTAATGAGATTGTTTAACACCATTAAATTTTACATAAAACAATCCCTTTGTTTTGTTAAAATTTGTTTTAATAAAAGTACTTTATGATTAAAAACGTTTCACTCGATTAAAACAAAGTATTAAGTAAAACTTAGTATATAAAAATGAGTTTAATTTGTCAAATAGTACTGATTTAAAAGTTTTAATTTATGGTTAGAATCAATCACCAGCGATCCTCGTATTAAGAATGAACTATCTTTCATTATTTTTAATGTTGATTTCGTTATTTGTGATGACATGCTGTTTTGGAATCTAGAGTTTGTTCTCCTTTATACAAATTTGCATATGTTGAGTGCATAGTTATGTAATAGCCTAAGATTAGTCTTTGTCGTATGTTGATATGAAAAAAATAAGGTAGTTTATTATTTCACCTAAGTCCGATGTATGTATATTTAGAATATTGCTTTTCCTCACCTAAGTCCACTTATTCTTCCAATGAATAAAAATAAGTAAATTACACGAGTAGTGGAGATAGGATAATTGATGAGATTTTAGATTTGAACCCTATTATTGTTTACCAGAAAAAGAACTTACTACATAATAATGATTGAAATTGCATTGCAGCTGTACATATATTTGTTGATAAAATTTTTCTACTCAGTGCAAAAAAAGTTACTTGAGGTTTTGTGCTTGGTGGTAGGTTTGTAATGGGAAAGAAGTGACACTAACATGCTTGCCAAATGTTCACTAACAATCACTTCAACGTTTCATGCTTGCCAAATGAAATGAGTCACCAACTGAATTCCCAAACAATATATGTTTTATAAGATAAAAAAGGTTGCAGAAGGAGTTAAGATAAGTCTTGAAAGGGGCAAAATCCAACAGCTTGGCTACTTTGCATTTAGAAAATAACCCAAATGGATATTATATTCAGACTTTGGTTTCCATTATTAACAATTATTGGTGTATCCCACTCGGCCTCAATACTTAGTATCCCACTGTACCAAAGAGCAATGCTGAAACATGACACAGTGATGGAGCATGCAGGAGTTCATTATTATGATCCTAATGCAGAAGCCAGAACAGATATATTCCCTGCAGATGATGGCTATGCCATGTTCTTGTGGGTGGGAACCCCAGTGCAAATTGTGTTGCTTATGCTTGACACAGGGAGCCCCATCACGTGGTTCCAGTGCGGCCCTTGCACCCACTGCTACCCCATGCAGCGCCCTCCCTTTGACTCGCGTGCATCAACCTCCTTCAGAGAACTTGGCTGCAACTCCGACACGTGTCTCATCCCAATCATGAGGGGTCTTTTCGGAAACTGCAGTGGATGGACTTGTAGATACAATGTAGAATATGACATGAAAGCTCAATCTCGTTCGTTTGGTATTATGGTTACTGACATCCTTAACTTTGAGGACTCCAATGTTCAAGTCAAGGACTTTATACTGGGGTGTGGGGATTCTTATGAGGGTCCCTTTAGAACTCAGTTTTCGGGAGTTCTTGGTCTCGGACGAGGTCCACTTTCAATGCAAAGTCAACTGCATGCAAAGGCCTTTTCCTTTTGCATAGTGAGTCTTGGATCGGAGAAACCTTCCTCTCTTGAGTTTTATGACACAGTACCCAAACAACATCATAACACTAACAAATCCATTATGGTTCCCTTTAGAGAGAACAGTAGATACCCTTTCTATTACTTTGTGCAGCTTGTGGGAATAGGCATTAACGGGTTCATGCTGGATATTCAATCTAGAGTTTGGGGTTATGGCTTGAACTACGATGGTGGGATTGTTATAGACACGGGAAAAGTGCTAACCTATCTGCCTAATGAAGCGTATAGTGTATTCAGGTCAGAGATACTTAGAACAGATGGTAACTTTACAAAGAAGCAAGAATATGAGGAGTTAGAGTTTTGTTACATAGAAGGTCCTAACAATGTGTATCCAACTGTTGAATTTTACTTCGAGAATGGTGACATTGCGGGTGAAAATTTCGTGTCCTTAAAATTGAAGGACCATCAATTGCTGATCACTCCAGAAGAGGGAATAGTTTGTCTATCGTTTGCTGAAGCAAACAATTCTGCACTCACTGTTATTGGCACTAACAATCTCCAAGGAACTCTTTTAACATATAATTTGGTTGATGAGATTGTTATCGTCACATATAATAACTGTTAAAAGATTGTTAAATATTTATACTATTATAATAGAAAGAAAGGTTAAAACATTTTAAAAATATAAGGAGGTCAGCCTATTTTTTAAACTTTCAAACATAACTTTTTGAACTTGCATTATATTAATTTTGTATAAACTTTCAAACTATTTTCTTAAATTATCATAAAAATTATTATTTTAACCATTTCACCTTAAATTAATTTCTTTTATAATAGTACGTAGGATTGGATCTGATTTAAAGCAATATCACACACCTATACTATATGCAAGAATAACTAATTAGCACGTCTCCATTCTCAATAGTTTTTCTTATTAACAGAAAAGAATTGGATAGCCGAGTTCCGTTTTATAATTGCTTTTGAAGATTGATTATATAATCTTCAACAACAAAAAAGGATGGGGCACTGGTAATCATGCAGAATATTACAGTTAAAAAATGCGAATATATAACATTCATTCTAGTTCTAGTTTAAATATTCTGATGCCTCTAATACATTGTTCGATGGAGTTACAAAATAGATCTCTTCAAATAAAATTGGGTTCCTACCAAAATTTTATCGGATGGTGTGGCAGGGAGAATGTGGGGATCGACCACTTCACCTCCGTGACATGTCTCCTGCAAATGCTTCACAAATAACCTTTTATCATCTCTTTCCTTCCACTTTGCGTATTTTCTTCCTATGCTTCGAAGCACTGCTATCTATGTTCAGATTCACCTTCGGTGGGTTGGAAAAACAAAATGAAGTAGCAACAGCCTGCGAAGAACGTGAGAATTACAAACAAAAAGTCTATATTATACATGATATAAAATAATGTCCAAACAAGGATATAGAATAAGAGATAAACACAAGTTAGACAAGGAAAGAAAGGAGGTTGAAAATTGCCATAACACAAGATGTTAGGTAATGAGGGAATGAATGACTGGGTAAGTACGAAAGAAGGAACAAGTTACAACAGCTTGTCACCACCCTCGGCCTATCTTCATTTCTATATCCTAGAATCTACATTTTGATGGAAAATGACAAACCCCACCAAATCTCCTTTTTCTTCCGTTGCCTAATGTAATTCTTTTTGTTTCAGTCATTTATTCTATAATCTTATTACTCACTCAACCATTACAGTTTAACCCTATTCTGAGGTTGGAGGTTAAAATGAAAATAAAATAGTTGAACTTCTAGAGGCAGTTGAAATAATGTCAGGTAACATATGTAGTTGTTTAAGCATGCACACAAACAACTTAGGACCTAGATCAGTTCATACATTGTATGTTTCAGATCAGGAATAAAGTCATGAGAAAGCTTTACCAATAAATCTAGGCAGTGAACATTGAATATATCTTTCATAGAATGTGCATTATATGCTAATATATATGACCGATATGCATCTTTAGCCATATTGTTCAAATGATAGATGCCAGCCACCAACTTCTCCTGCACAATCCACAAATGGCTCCGCATAAGATAAACTGCAGCTGGTTACCATATTAAATAAAATTTTGATTGGCACGTCAGAAAGCAGGAATATACCAGATGAGATTGCACATTTGCCAGCTTCTTATGATCAAACGCATACTCTTTCACAGGAACCTTTGCCGCCTGAAATCAAGCATATGCATTAAAATTTAATGCTTCAGTATAATAATCCAAGAACTTTCAAACCTATATTACATATTATAGTTTCATTTCATTGCCTCAGTAATTTCCCCTGGGACAGAAACTACCTTTCCCGTATCTTAAATAGGCATAGAGCATGACAAACTCAAGGTTTCCTCGAGTGATCTATATTGGAACTAATATAAAGACAGGGTGTGTATATATTAGAAGCATCTGTTTTATTTTTCTTACATATTGTTGGGTCGTAAACTAAAACCACCCCAGGCCCTAATGTGTATATCTCTGAAGCCTCCATGGTTTGAAGATTACTAAGGGCTGTAGACCTAGAGAGAGAGAGAAACTGACCTTCAAATAGTGAAGAAATTTCAATTCTTCAGGAATCAGAAAAAGTAAAGCATTTCCTTTTGCACCTTCTCCACGAGCTGTTCTACCAACCCTATGGATATATTCCTAGAAGCAAGAAAATGACTGTTAATACAATGTATTGACGCATAAGACTACAAAAATATAGGTGGGAAAAGATAGTAAACATCAATAAAGAACAGGAAGCACCTTTGGTTCATCAGGTGGATCATACTGCACAATCCAGTCCTGCAAAGAAAAGGAATAAACGTGATTAAATGTTTACATGCTCTTCATTGATTTCCAACTCACAAAAAAGTTTCCCTCCTAATGTTTCTTAGACTAATCCTGCAGCAGCAAGCTACTCTAGTATTTTTGGGGAATGTTGGAAATTGGATATGGCTGGAATTTTCACAAACATCAATTCAAGTTGAGAGGAGTAAAGGCAAAAGTCAAGACTCTAGTGACGTTTATTTTGTTCATAGTAAGGGTTTTGTTATGTCTATATCATTAAATAATGTGGTTTTCTTAGCATTATTTATAGCTCAGTTAATGGCTTTTTAAGCTTGTCATTAAACAAATTCATAACTTTGTACTAATTGGTTTCTCATAAGTTGGAGGTTTCTTAGGCACCCAATTAATCTGGCGTCCCTGCACCCACAATTAAATTCTGTATCCAAATCCATCCGGTCACCAAACAACAAAGAACACTACCAGTCAAGCAGGGTTACCTAGATTCTAGAGTACTACAGAATCCCCCTTCTTTATGTAAATTCTTCCAAACAAAGATTGCATTATACTCTTCTAACATTTCTGACAGGCAGTTCTGAGTAACTGGTTGCAAATTGCAACTGAAGAGTCTAGGGTGAAAACCTTAACAGTATGATACAGCCCAATCACATTTACAAGCCAGAAATATTTATGTAACCTAATAAGAAAAAATAGCATACCACATCAGGTATGTCAAGTCCACGCGCAGCAACATCAGTACAGAGCAAGATCCCCTTTTCAGCTTTGCAGAAGTTGAAGAACGTAGTAGTACGGGCATGTTGTTTTTGTTTTCCATGAATATTTAAGCAGTCCAACCCAGTGCACTTGAGAAGATCTGCGTGGAATTTGACAGAGTTGCATGAAGAGAAGAAAACCATCACTTTTTTTGATTGATATCTCCTCAAGAATGTGTAGAGAACAACAAAACGCTTAGCACAGGGAACAACAACATAACCCTGTTGCAATCCTTCATTTGTGACCTACATTGGTAAGGATAATATTAGTTAATCTAATAATGCTGAACAAATTTCAAAGCTTATGATGAAGATAAAGGCATCACCTTTTTTCTCCCATCATCTACATCAATATAGATAGGAGTTGTCTGAAAAGATAAGCGGGCAAGATCCTCAACCTGCAATTTAATACACAAACTTAAATCGAAAAAGCATGGACAATAAGCAAGAAATATGCTTGCATTATCAAGCATTCAGTCCAAGTGTATCAAGGGGGGAAATTGAGTAAGTAAAAAATTAGAATTAAGATTGAGTTTAATGAAGAACAAACCTTCTTTGTTTGTGTGGCTGAAAACAAAGCTGTTTGCCTTTTCTGTTAAATGAAAAGCAAAGTAATTAGCCGTACTCATAAGTATTACATAGATGCAAAGACTAATATAGACATAAAGATACATTAACTTTATAAGAGGAAAATTATACAGGACATACAGCAGCCACATCTCAGCCTTCAAATTGACCTCAACCCTAAAGCATGCTAGTCAAGAAAAAAAAAGGACCAGTGTTTTCACTATGTTACAAGCTTAATTGCAAGCAGTCGCTCCCATTCAAACCCAACAAACTCAGTAGGAAGTATTATTAGGTAATCTCAGGTAGTGTGACAAAGCAGCAAACACCTAAAAAGTTATAGCACCACAAATAGTCTAATTTTGCAGAAAATGAAAGTTGGAAACCTTCAACAACTTTACATCTTGCGGTCCCAAATAACAAAATATTCATATATTTGTTAAAATGATGTTAAATGGAATTTTAACCTTCATTCCTAATCAAGGCCGGCTACGGACTTTACTTTTTCCTTCTAGACCTTTGAAAACATCTTTTTTTAGGTTGCATCGTAAACATCCATTTCATAAACTGGTCAAAAGCCATAAGACATCTTAACTCGGAAAGCTAATTACAGTTAATTATTTGTTCAATTTAGTTTTCTCTTAAATGATATTGTAATACTTATTACTAAGTATTTTTTGGTTGAGTTCTCCAGTTAAATAATATCACTCATAAATCAGTTAAGTGGTTGGAGTGCTTAGACTTAGACCAGATACAATTTCATGACATCCCGAAAATTCTGTATTCTTTTTGCAAGACGTAATGGGGGGAAGGGAAAGAGAAATCAACCACATGGCAAGAGTTCTGTACCTTTGGAAGTATGTTAATAATCTGCTTCATCTCCTCCTCAAAGTTTGCTTCCAATATCCTGTCGGCTTCGTCAATCATGAGGCACTGGCAAATCATGCAAAAAGTTCAGGCCTCAGAATAAGAAGGATAACCAAGTTATAGTCACATATGCATGCATCTACTATATTCCGAACATATGATATTTAAACGCAATAAAATCAAGATAAACCACTCAAACCCCCCAAATGGGAAAAACAGAAAAACCTATAATACCAGAATTTATAATATTTCAGCACTGAATGCCGAGCTGGCTTTTCATGCCAACCAGCTTCCCTCCCTAATAAATATTATGTCTTACGGTAACAAGACTAGCAGCTATAGTCAAAATATTCGAATGATGTCAGCAAATGCAAGTTAACAACAATGATGCAGCCCTTGGGTCCTGTGATCCTATCACCAAACAAATTTTCAATCAAACAATTCAGCGCAAGATAATTTCTAATGCTATTCTTTTCACAAAAAATTCTCAACATTCACCTATGAGTCAGAGACCATCTTCCATTTTATCTGCTTTTATCAGATAAGCATACCACCTCCCAAAGTTTATGTTCTCAACATATATACACACACACACAACACTTTTACACAAATATCATCAAATAGACAGATTTATGTAAGCTCAACAAAAAAATTTGCACTAAACAAACAAAAGCACATACTAATAATTAATACTAATAATATATGAGCCGTTTCAGTGAACTTCTGCATAAACACTTCTAAGAGAAAAAATTACGTAAACTTATCCATAGCAGAAATTAACCTATGCATAAGCTAATCTACAAAACTTCTCCCATAGTAAATTCTCCAAATTTAGATTTTTAACTTATACATAAGCTATTTTTAGTTTAGGAAGAAACTTCTTTCACTTCTTATTATTTACCCAAACAAGTCCTATATCAATAAAACCTAAACATAAATGCTAATACTAATTGTCAGTGTCAGTAACTAAATACAGATGAAACATAAGTGCAGTTCTCCAACCGGAATATAGTTACGGTAGACAAAACTTACACTTTAACTTAAATTGATTACAGAAAGGCAGCACCAAGCTAATTATGCCTAAGTTTTGTCTACCAAATGTATGCATATTTACAATTACAACGAAGCAAAACAGGGAAAGAATTCTATGAAAGATCCACAACTTAATACCTTCAAGTTTTTATACATGAACCCTCTCGTGTTTTGAAGATGATCGAGAAGCCTACCCGGCGTCGCCACCAATAGGTTCACTCCTTTCACAATGCGCTCAGCCTCTCCCTTTCGCCCCGAACCCCCAATCACCAACCCCAGCGTTAACGAATGGTACTTCAGCAGTTCCTTCGCCACGGCGTGCGTCTGAATCGCGAGCTCCCTCGTCGGACATATCACAACAACACCCGTTCCGTCGAGCGGCGTGAACTGAGCGTTGTACAGCAATTCCCCCGCCGGAACCAAAAACGCTAGGGTTTTCCCAGCACCCGTTCTCGCCGCACCCAGCACGTCCTTTCCGCTCAGCAGCGGCGGAATCGCCCTCGCTTGAATCTAAATTTGATCAATACAATTTCATTATTACGAAAAATGTTGATGAATTAATTAAATAAAAAAAGGAAAATGCATAAACGGCGTTACCTGAGTCATAAAGTTGAAGCCCATGTCCGCAATGGCTTTGGAAGTAGCTTCGGACAAGCTAAGAGAGGAGAAAGAGTCGGAACTCATGATTCCGGATGAATCGTTAGTGTTCACCTTTGTCTCTTCTTTTTCTTCTTCTTCTTCATCTTCAGTTTGTGTTAGCGTGCTATCAATCTTCGCATCGTTCTTCTCCTCTTGTTTTTGCTCGCTCTTTTTTGCTCTTTTTCTCTTGCGAAGCTTCTTCTTGTTAATTTTGGCTTGGTCCTGGCGCTCGGGCGAGCTGTTATCGTTTTCTTCTGCTTCGGCCATAACTGCTTCTGTGCTATTTGCAGAGCCGAACGAACAAAAACTATTTTCTCAGTCTCTTCGAAAAATATTAGGTTTTCGTTAAACCCTAGTACTTTTGAACGAGAACCCCTATGACGTGCTGTAAGCAAATGATGGGGCTGCAGGAAGCAATTGCAATTGTATATTCAGGTCGTGAGCCCGTTCACCAAGCCCACCGGCCCATCATGTAACAGACGGACGGATTAGGCTTAAAATATTAAAATAAAAACTATAATTTAAATAATTACAATATTTATATTTGAAAGATAAAGTTTTAAATCATAAAAAAGTATAAATTAAGTTTTAATTATAAAATTTAATATATAAAAGTATGAATTTAAAAAAAAAAAAATCACTGTATACATTGATGAATTAAGTAATTAAAATATGTTTTTAACGGTAATAGTAATTCAATAATAAAATATGTTTATAAAATATATATTAAAGAAGTAAAATGTTTAGAAATATCAAATTCTATGGACTAATGGGTTAGATCATTGACATATTATTGGCTATTTAACATTCTAGTTATCGATTTCATAATACATTCTTTTTTAATAACTTTCAACTATCTAACCTCAGATTTTTGAGAAAAAAAATATCATTTTAAATATTGATAACTTTTCGGACTTTATGACAACTCAATAATTATATTAAAAATGAAAGAGCTTAAAATATAATATTTATCATGTATGACCACACACAAAAAAACTTAATTTAAAAAACAAAAATTATCACGTTTAGAAAGAAATGAAAAACGAAGTTTCAACTTAATATGATTATTCAACTTTTAATCGACAGAACATTCTACTAAAAAAAAAAGGCAAAGTTCACATTTTATTAGAAGAATAAAACACAAGACACCCATGACAAATACTACATTGAGTGACAACATCTCAATTTGTAGGAAAGCCTAACTTAAACAGGTTTTAAATGTAATATTCTAAGAGAATATGAGCATATTATATACAACAAGATATATGAATAATAAAAGTTACAATAAAAATAATTTGCATAACATAATCTTTGTTATATATTAATCTTTCCGAAGTAATGGCACAAATCATAAAAAAAGTATAACATTGAAGTTTATACAATTATTGTACACATATTAATTTAATTTAAGGAAAAAATATACAATATATAAAGCTTCTTTTAAAAAGATCAATAAGCAACGTTCGAAGCTGTATTAAACTCAAAATTTGTTTCATATTTGAAATTGTACAATTTTATTTTAAACATATTCATTTGAAATAAATAATACTATAAGAAATTGACTTAATAAGCGACAAATTTAAATAAAACAAATTTGTCATACTATTTTATCTTAATTGTAAATATATAATTGATTTTAACTTAAGACATAATAATATATGTATTTCTAAAATTCATTTTAACTTTTTCGGTAGCATTCTATTGATCTAATGTTGAATTCAAATATTTCGAGAATCATCTTTTTCCTTTATATTATGAATTCTTGATATTTATACTTTTTAGAAAATTTAAATTTAAAATATTTCCATGTATTATTAGAGCCATTTAGTGATAGACATATGAATATTCATGGAGTGATATATTTTCAATAATTTACAATTCTTTTCTCGTTTATGAAATAATATCACACTCAAAAGTTTAGTTTATTAGAAGTTATGCTTCAAATGACATGGAATAAAGCATTTCATAAAACATAATAGTATACTCAAATATCTTTATATACAAAAATTGTATATAAGTAAAATTGTGATATTAGAAATATCTTAAAATAAAAAGGTTCAAAAGAGAATGAAAATGTTTTAGGTTGAGTTTAAGACGGGGCGAATTGAACTTTGAAAGATTTTTCTCATTTTAGACCTTTGAAAATAGTTTTCGCAATTTGAAAAACTTTAATGAATCTTGGAGCTAGAGATATAAGGTACAGTAAAGAAATAAATTGATTCAAGACACGAATGAATCAATTTGTTGTACAACAACACTTTAAGCATATCAAGTTCACACAGTTCCTAGAGCAATATTACACTAAGAAAAGAATCACACAAAATTTCAAATTTGAATGAGAACAGAGAGGAACAAAATTACAAAATACAAATTTAAAACACCTAACACAACTCTACATTGATTTCAGTCAATATTAACAAATATGATAAAGTTTCCTAACACCAGCAATTAATACAGATTTGAAAATTATTCAGAATGCAAATTCAATTATACCAAGAACACAAAATAAGAATACCAATTCTGCAGTATTACAACAATTCAGCCAAAGTTCCAATTCTTGTAAGATCACAAATTCAGAATCTTATATGTATTACAGAATTAGAAAATAACCAATCTAATAAACAAGATTTCTTTGACAGCTACAATAGATTAATCAAAAACCAATACAAAATTCAAGTTACAAAGCACCAAATCAATATCCAACAGAGAACTTAAACCAGTCTTATCAAGATCACCAGAAATTAATTCAATCTTTCAATTAAATTCAATATGCAGTGCAAGAACAAATCAAGATTATGAGAGAAGGGTTCAAGAAGAAGAGACACAATCAATTTTATACTGGTTCACCCTTCCTCAAGGGCTACGTCAAGTCTTCTCTGCACCACTTGCAAAGAAAGTTCTACTAACTCAATTAATTGTTCACATACAATTAACCAACCAATTCCTACTCCCCGTAGAAATCAAGAACCCCGTTAAATTGATCAACTGCTCCCGCATCTCCCAATCAATTTCAGCAGAAACATTAGGCTAACTCCTATAGCCCAAACCAATACAATTGTTCAATGAGTATCACAAAATTACAATGAATACAACACAAATCTTGATTCAAACAGGATCAAGAAGGGTTGAGAAAACTCCCTGATTGACGCAGAAAGAAAGGCCTGTACATAGTCTTGAAGAAACCCAGTAGCACACCTCAGTCAAGATTGATTCTTCAAGTAAAAACCCTCTTTCGAAAATGATTATTATGAAACAACAATTCTCTCACAGTAGTTCTCACAAAATGAATTTC
>Ga0099824_1003325_pt1 | contig 23476 bp, 4 predicted proteins | sample SiratrowhiteBW_FD_76837 | JGI IMG/M metagenome (GOLD analysis project Ga0099824, IMG submission 76837) | Root nodule microbial communities of legume samples collected from California, USA - Siratro white BW | ecosystem: Host-associated > Plants > Roots > Nodule | place: USA: California... | reverse complement strand
GGTGTTTTCCTCTCAAACACTTGGCTAGGTTCTGGTTCAGGCCCCGTGGTGGGGCTCTGATACCAAATGAAGAAGATAAGAAGTAAGGAATAGTAGCAAAAACAGAGAAGAGGGCTTAGGGTTTGCAAGAACAGATAAGTTTCCTCCTCAGTATCTTCCAATCTCTTGTCTCTATTCATAAATGCAAAAGCTATTTTATAAATAGCAGAATACATGAGCATAAAAAAAAATCCTAAACTCTAGCAGAAAAATAGGAACGAGAAAACTACTTATCCTAGACTAATTCAACCCTTATTTGAAACGGAAAATATCTTAATAAATCTTAAATTCCATCCACTGACCCTAAATTTAAGCAACGATAAAACTGAAAGTAAACCTAACAATTAGTGCAACGAGCTAACATGACCAAACGAACATTTAATAATAATGATCATGGAGAATCCCAACGAGGAAGCGAACATTAAGAAAATTCGGAGGTGCAGGAACGTTCGTATGGAGGTGCAGGGTCGCCGGAGGTGGGAGGATGGAGGTGAGAGAGAGATCTGCATGGTGAAAGTATAAAGGGTAATATGGGATTTTAAAAAATTTGAAAAGGGTATTTTTGTAAAACCATAATTAGTATGAGATGCAGGAAGTCGTCATGGAGGTGCAGAAAGAATCAATCTTTATAGTAATTTGTTTTAGTCCAACAAAAGTATCGTTCCAATAAACCCATATGCATACTATTGAAAAAAAAAACCTAAAATGTATTAACAATTATCACCACGAAGTAATAGTATTTTGGTCATATTAATATCATTTTATTCGTCAAAATCCTATAAAGTTAATAATAATTATCATTAAAAACAATACTTACATACTATTACCACAATGGATCAAATACATTGACTTTTTATCAAATGTTACATATTAATAAATTATCGATCAAATTATTAAATTATAATTTTATATGATTATCATTATCTTGATCAATTTTTATTAAAATTAATAACGATAATAAGATAATAAAATGATTCATGTATATATCTTATCTCAATTTTAATCAATATACAAAAGATATAAAATAATTTTAAATTAATAAAAAAATTATATATAATACCTATAATAATGAAACTTTCATTCTAACTATTAGTTTAAAAATATAATTCAATTAAAAGATATTAAACATTATATATATAATATCATTAAAATATAAAATTGAGACATTTTTAAGTACAAATATAATTTTCTTTCCATCATTCAATTAAAAAAAATATTTATTATATCTATCACATTACTCATACACTTTTATAAACTTTTTTTTCAAATTTTACTATCTTTTTCCTTATCCAAACACTCCAACTTTCCCTACACTTTTATCTCAAATTAACTCAAATCCACTTCCATCAGATCCACTTCCTAATCCAAATACACTCTAAAAATTTTTAATTTTAAGTAAGATTTATCAACAGAGGTTAAGATAACCTTTGAAATGACACACGATACCGACAATTTTTTAAGTTCCAACTAAGTATCAACGGTTAGTAATATATACTGTCATAAATCATATTCTATTTTTAATGATTATTTTTTAAATTGTTCATGATTTTGGACTCAGGGTTTTGCCGCTACCATTTTTAAGGTTGTTTCGGCTTGAGGGCTTCGTGTTTGAGAATTTTGTAAAAGGGTCTCCAGAAAGTGCAAGGTTCCTTAAATTCCTTGGCGAGCTTATTTTATGTTGGTCAAATTCCTCTCCTTGTTTCTTTTCATCTTTTGCTTTCTTTTTTTAACATACATTGATCTCTAGTCATCATATATACGTTTTAACATGGTGTAACCATTAATAAAAGGAATTCTAAGATTCTTACAAAGAGAATTGAAAGCCCCCACACCAACCATAAGAAATCCTAAATTAAAAAGAGAGAGACCTTAGTGTTTATATAAGCATCACTTATATGAACTTCTGATAAATCTCACTGTTTACTTATGTTTGACATCATTTGGATTGTTGATTTGGCATATTTATTACAGAGTTTTTACTTGGATAATAAGATACAAACTCTTTAATCTTCCTACTTCTAATTAAGCAAGTCTTTGCATTTATTGTTTTTAGAATTTGGGCTAAGGACATAACTTAATCTCACAAAATAAAATTGTAAAGTAATAATTTCATAAGTTTTATTTAAGCTGTATTTCTAGTTGATATGAAATTAAAGTGAACGAGGGGTGAGTGGAACAAAGGCAACTTTCACCTTTGTTCTTGATTAGTTAATAAAGTTTATTCGACATGGAAATATAGGTTCCTGAAAGCTTGCACAGGCAAAAATCAAGTTATATACAATGATCTTTCTTATCTGATAGAACACTAATTTTTTTTTTTTTAATTTTACGTGTGGTATGTTAACAGGTTAAAATAACTTCTGGGAGAACACACCAATATAAGAGGTTTTTTAAGTCTCGGGTAAGGAAAATAATATGGATTTGAAATCACTGAAAATAACAAGAATTTAATACTGTCAGAAATAGTGATAGTTCAAAACTGTTGCAAATTACCGAAATTTAAATCCTGACAGTTACATAAGGTAATAATTATTATTCTAGAAATTAGTAAAATATACTAGTAATCTATTATTGATATTAAAACCAAATGGCAGATAACACATTTAACAGAGTTCAAACCACTAGAAATGCTAAATATAAGTCTCCTTAAATATAATTTTTCTTATAATGAATCTAGATTATTAATACCCCAAACACGAGAACTTCAATTAAAATTAGGAGACATAGTTGTGTAAGACATTTAAATTTTGACTATGATATTCTCAGCTTTTCTTCGCAGTTATGCTTAATTTGAAACATTTAAATCTAATCGTTACATTTTTAACATATTATTATTATTATTATAAACATATAATAAAATAAGAACTAATTTAATAAAATGAATATAATTTTAGATATTATATTTAGTCCTATAACGGCCATGATTATAAAGAATGTGAATTAAAAATTAATAAATTCTGTTTAATATTTTAACGTAAATGATTTAATGTGCTAGTATTATTTAGTATATAATCATAACTTATGATATATATATATATATATATATATATATATATATATATATATGAAAGTTTGTATGTGAATAATTAATATAGTAGTTATGTTGTGAAGTTTTATATTGTTTGGTGTTAATGGTTTGATCGAGATATAATGCGTATTGTTTGCGGGTTCCAAGGGTGGGGTGTTAGCTTTTTATTGACATGGTTAATATTTATTTTCAAGTCATTGAATTGAGAATAAATGTGAAATAATATAAAATATTCACGTTTGGTTGTATTTATGATTAAATTAAATTTCATTTTATTTGCCACGTAATGATCTTGAGTGAGGATGTTATAGGTACAAAATCCGCCAAGGATCATCACATGTATTATATAGATGATGTCTTGAGAAATTTAAAAGGCAATTGCTTTTTTCATCCTCTCGATTTGACTCTGCATTCCCACCATTTTTAAAATAATCAATTTACCCTTTTTTTAAAGTGGATTTTGGGTTACTTGAACAGAATTTTTTCAGAATTTATAAAATATATTTTAAACACGTTTTTTTTGGAACAGTATAATATTTAAATTTCTAGAATACATAAAATATATTCTAATACATATAATATTTTCTGAAATAAATTTTCTGAAACAAACTTTTTAGAATATATATAATACTTTTCAAAATGTGTTTGCTGAAATGAGCTTTTTAGAACAAATTTTCCTAAACATATGAAATGTGTTAAAGAGTTTTGAATAATAAGATTTTTTTTCAAGTATTGGCCTTCTTTTGTTTTTTTTTTCTTTTTTTTTCTTTTTTTTCTGTAACGGTGATGGTACAGGGACAACGACAACAGTATAAGAGTAACCGCAGTTATAGCTGTGGTGGCACACAGTAAGAAAGAAACTGACGGGACAATTTAGTTATTTTATCAAATTTTAAAGATAAAGGTTAAAAAAATAGGTAGTGCACGAAGTAATTCTCAATTTAAAATACATACTTCTTTATACTTTTACTTGAAAACAGTCTGATTCCGTATTTTGAAATTAATTATTATATATTTAATGTTTGTTATATTTGTGATATGATATGTGTTATCGCAAGGGACCGGTTAGTTCTAGTAACAACAATGTCTTCTAGAGTTGTTCCTTGATTGCATTGTTCTTTGATCACGTCTTCTAGGGTTGCTCTTTGATCGCTCTGGTGCTGCTTCTTTCTTAATGTTTCAAACGCTCCAAATTCTATTGTCTCGGGAGGGGGTCCTGCAGATATTCCGACGCTCAAGTCAGTTTAGGGTTATAGTGTGCAGGAATATAAATCAGAGTTTAGAAGTACCTTGCTTAAGGTGACTGAGCTGTATGTATAGGTGTAGTAGTGGACTTAATGAGTTTGGGTCCATTCTGTTATATTTTGTTATTATGTTATGATTCTATAAAAGAATTAGTTGAGATATCTGGTTGTATTGCTCAACCGTATAATACATAGGCCCCCCAAGTCCTTGAGGGCGAGTAACGACCGAAGAGGATTTAGTATTGAGTAGGTAATGATTAGATTTGTCGCGCTTGCCGTCTGAAAACAAGTGATAAAGTTGGATTTACACGCGCGTGTGTCTCGTTTTCCGAGTGTGATGTGACAACTCCCCTCATCTAAATTGTTAAAAGTTGTAATAATACACCTCACAGTCGTAATAATACACCTCACAGTCCGTGGGTGTGAAACTGAAAAGCCGAAAAGCTGAGATAAAGTAATAAGCTGATATAAGTTGAGATAAGTTGAGATAAGCTGAAATAAGCTAATAGAAGCTGAAAAAGCTGAAAATGAAGCTCTGATGAGCTGATAATGAAACTCTGATTAGTTGAGAATGAAGCTCTATGAAGCTGATGAGTCAGCTGTGGAGCTGATGAGCCAGCTGAATGAAGCTCTGATGAGCTGAGAATGAGGCTCTGATGAGCCAGCTGCTGTGAAGCTGAGAAGCCGAGATGTTTATACACCTCTCGTTGTGGTGCTAAGATGTTTATACACCTCTCGGTGTAAGTCCACTCACGGTGAGCTATGAACATCAAGAGTTGAGAGGTCTCATGGTGAGCTATGAGGATCTGGACTTGAAGCCTACTTTCGGTCGGTCGTAATAATCATGGATTGTGAGGTCTCATGGTGAGCCAGCCACCTTTCGATCGGCCATAATGATCGCGAATGGAGATTTCACGGTAAGCCAAGAGTACCTAAAGTTGGAGCCACCTTTCGGTCGGCCATAATGATCGCGAATGGAGGTCTCATGATAAGCCAAGAGTACCTGAAGCAGGAGTCACCTTTCGATCGACCGTAATGATCGCGAATGAAGGTCTCATGGTAAGCCAGGAGTACCTTAAGCTGGAGCCACCTTTCGATCAGCTGTAATGATTGTGAATGGAGGTCTCATGGTAAGCTAAGAGTACCTTAAGCTGGATTCACCTTTCGGTCGGCTGTAATGATCGCGATTAGAGATCTCATGGTAAGTGAAGAGTACTTTAAGCTGGAACTACCTTTTGGTCGACCGTAATGATCGCAAATGGAGGTCTCATGGTAAGCCAAAAGTATCTTAACTTGGAACCACCTTTTGGTCGGCCGTAATGAAGGTCTCGTAATGTTGCATATCGATTTCCTGTGAAATCTAAATTAAAAAGATATTGCAGAAACTTTTAAAAGAATAAAGGTGTTATTCTGAAAATAATAACAAATAATGACAAGCTTCTAAAAGTAAGAAGTTGTGATTTAGATAAGTCATATTTTGCAGGAGGAGTTGTTCGGCAAGGTCATTCAAGATAAGCCCAGCAAAACCCATGCCGCCAAGGTCATGCTTTTTCTTGATAGGATAACTGTTGGATGACCCTTCGGTTCAATGCATGATTCTGAATCTATCTCTTATAATACACTGATTTACAGAAGCATGGGGGATAAGAGTGGCTTCAAACTTGGTTTTGATGTATCCGGTGGCTCGGAAGACAAAATCATCTTTTGCGGCATACTTGTCCACTCCAGAAACTGGGTTAACACGTTGCCTCAAGTACTTTGGGTACTTCACCCCGAATTTTGCGACTGCAAAACTCATTATGATCATTTCCTAGAACAGGCACGGTCAACTAATGGACAACGAATCTTTCTTGTACTAGTTCTAATAGCTCATTTTCTTCTCTTGACAGAGGGATGAAGATCATTATGCTTCCTAACAAGATACTGGCAATAATAATATTTTGTAGTGAATTAACATTTGTCTTGCGGTCATTGCCGCCTTGCAAAACATCATCAGCTGGAAGTCTGTATGAATATGAGCTCTTCTGGATGCTCAAGGCTATCCAGCCATGAAATAAACACAGGTTGGTGTCATGGTGTATTCAGTACTTGCGTTGTCTTCCAAATAATTTAAACATAAGATAAGCAATGTATCCTTTACGATCAACTGCAATTCTTGTAAATTGTGCACTCAAAGATGTTATCATGTGGTGCGTCCTTCCCGTAGCATCCCTTCTCACTCTTTGAGGATTGTTATTAGGGAAATCACAAACGTAGAAAGAATTACCAGCAGATGCCAAGAAGTAACGATCAAGATAAGGACAGATTTTAAAAACCATTCCCTGCCATTTCATTGCATAAGCCAATCGGGACTCCCATACTTCATTTTCATCAAGTTTGATGCCATCATAATTATTATCATCAGGACTGCTGCCAAGGCTGCTACTCGATAACTGTTCAGGACATATGAAATAATTTCATGGAATGGTGAAGTTTTTTCAGATGATGATCGTGCCTTTGAACTGAACGTCAACAAACCACTATCTGGCTTTTGCACATGAACAGGACAAAGAAAAGAAGCCGACCCTGCAGCATTGCCCAAATGGCTCAGTAGTTGTTATGAACACTTGATCCATGGTGACACTGCATGATGATAAGATAGAAGCGATCGATAATGCCAAGAGCTGTATGACAAAATTTGAACTTGACAAAAAGTCTATAATTGTTGAGGTTAGGCATTAGTGAAGAAACAAATAAAATTTTACGTATATATTTGCTTGCTGCGAGCAAACAAAACCATTTACTATTGCAACAGAAAAAGGAATAGATGTCAAACAATTGACTGATTTGGAGATGCCAAAGTATAGTATGTGTTGAAAACGAAGTAGATATTGTGAGTCAAGACAAGAGACATATCTTGAGGTCTACTGTAACTTGTATTATTTCATGGCATTTTCTAAGGAATGAATGCAGCAGACAAGGGGCCTAGATTTGTCCTCTGAGCTTTAAAAGCTCGTAGAGAATTGGAAATCCACTCGCATATGATATACATAATAATCAAGTGGCACAGGGGTAGCAGCGGAGGTGCAAGAGGCGCGCGTCTGCACTAGGTTAAGTTTCAGCTGACTTGGTCGGCGAGATAGGAGGTGGAGGTGTGCGACGAGGAGGTACATTGTGGGGCGTAGGTCTCGATTTTTGCACGGTGCATGGCATGCTTGACGGAGAAAGGCATTTTAGGGTTGAACCCATCCTTGCAGCCTAGGTGCGAGTCCCGCGACGGAGGTGCAGGTGCAAGGGGCATGTGCGGCGCAACGCGGCTGCCACCGTCAAGGTGGGTGTCACAGAGGAGGTCGACGAGGTGGCTATAACCCCATGGCCTCCGACAACATCAATAGTGGTTTAAAGAGAAAAGATTATGGTTCTTGGAGGATTGGGGAGAGGGTAATGAGATGCTGCCGACGGCGGGAGATGCGGCATGACAGGCTGGCTCGTTGACGGGGGTGTGACCACGGTTGGAAGGCATTGTGGTGGTGATGGTATGGTGGGGGGCAACGGAGGTGCACGACGGCATCAAACATGGCAAGGGAGCCAGATTCGCCACGCTCCACTAGGCGGTGCAGCAATGCGTCATCCGCACCGGCAACAGGCGGTGGCGGTGGCAAAATCGACGGCCGCGGGGCGTGACCGTGGCGTCGACGATGAGGAGGCCAGCGGCGGCGGTAGAGGCACTGCCATGGAAAAGATGATCTTAAGAGGTTGCGCATGTGGGGAGACCTGCGAGAGCTTTTCAAACTCCTTGATGAGGGCAAAAATGGAGGGTTTGGTGTTCATGCATCAATAGAGGAGTAGTGCATGCGTCGTCATTGGCTCCAACGCCCTCCATGGCCGATGAGGTGATAAAACCCTAACAAGTTGTTCCCAAGGTTTATCACCAGTGTATGGATGGCGCAGAATGTGACATAGTGAGAAGTGAAGCCATTGCCGTCATTACCCAGGTTCAAGCTAGTATGCTTTAAAAGAGGTGTTTTCTGTTGATTCTCATAAAAATGGGAGGTGGAGATGTGCTGTCAAAAATATTAAAAATACATAGTTTCTGTAGGAGTGGTTCTCAAAACGAGAAATCATGATTCTAAACATGAATATTTAATAATTTAATAATTGGTAGATAAGGCATTAAAATATTGAAACTTTCATGGATATGCGGACTTTTCATGTGAAAATGATAAAGAACTCAAACCAAGAGTTTCTTAAACTTACCAAAGCAATGGTAGAAAAGAAAAAACAAAAATATTTAATCAAATCCATTTATGGCCAAGCTTTTTAAGCGTGGTTTTAGAATCATCGTCATCTCAGTTGTTTCTCCTTGATAGTGTCTTATAGAGTTGTTACTTGACCACTTTGATATTGCTTTTTTTTTAATGTTCCAAACACTCCAAATTCCATCGTTTCGGGAAGAGGGTCCTGCAGACACTCTGACTCTCAAGTCAGTTTAGGGTCAGTTTAGGGTTAGAATGCGCAGAAATATAAATCAGAGTTTAGAAGTACCTTACTTAAAGTAACTGAGCCTGTATTTATAGGCATAACAGTGAAATTAATCAGTTTGAGCTCATTATGTTATATTTTATTATTTTGTTATGATTTTATAACAGAATTAATTATGAGATATTCAGTTGTTATTATAATATGACTGTGTCTTACTCAACCTTACAGTACAATATATATTTTTGTAAGGTTACATAAATATTTATGAAAAATATGAAGCCAGAGCTTTCTCTTTTATCATTTATATACTTGGTTTTTATGATATGATGAAGCTACTAATTGTAGCTTTTGGTTGATGCCGAATAATACTAAACACTAAAGTAAGGTTTAGGGTATAGGATTGATGAAATCATTATTCCCAAAACTCATCATAAAGAAATATGATTCAAATACAAAAAAATAAAAATAAAAGTAGAAAAATTGAAAATTACAATTAATAAGGGTTCCACTTCATAATTCTATAATTTTGTCCCCCATGATGCACATAAACAAAATCAAGCTGAGGAACAATCTTGCAAAGGATGTTTTCCACATGGTTGGAATACCACATCCTCCATCTCTTCAAGAAAATAAGGGGGAATATGAACATTCCAAAGCCAAATGTAAACCCCAACTCCACACTTAAGATATTCCATTCAATTGAACCTTTTGTATGAGAATCAGGTGTTTCAGATGGTGGTGGTGAAAGCTTTTTCTCTCCACCATCACAGTTTGGGGTTAGTGGAGGTCCACATAACCCTTCATTACCTACAAATGAATCAGCCTCAAATGTCTGAATTTGTGTGCCTGAGGGAATTTTCCCCACCAAATGGTTATAAGAGAGATTCATGACAGCAAGAAATGATAACTTTGCAAGCTCTACTGGAATCTCTCCACTCAAAGAGTTTTCTGACAAGTCTAAGGACTCAAGGTGCTTTAGATTGCCTAAGGAAGAAGGGATGCTACCTGAGAAAGAATTTTGTGATAAGTTAAGAGCATGCAGTGCTGTGAGATTCATAAGCTCCTCTGGTATTGGCCCTTCAAAGTTGTTGGATGAGAAATCCAAGGAAGTGAAGGCAATGAGGATTTTAACCAAATTTAACTGTCTACCTTTGTTGACAATTGTAACTGAATCCTCATATGTTCTCACACCAACACCCTCCTCAAAGATATGAGTGATTATGTGGTCTATTATAAGAGGGGGCTCTGATGCTATAATTTTAGCTAACTTTATTTGTAGATCACTACTGAGATCTACAATTGCAGTTATGAAATTCACAGGATTAAAGTCATCATAGAGATTAAAATATAGATGACCAAATCGTCCACCCTTATCTTCATCAAGCATCAAAGTTTTCCAACTCAGTAAGAGTGATGATGGTAATCTACCACTGAAATTGTTAGAGGCTAAATCAACAATTTGAAGTGTATCCCAGTTGCCAATGTTATTGGAACATCCAATAGGCCCATGCAATTTGTTTGACCTTAAAATCACAACTTTGAGAGAGGAGATGTTCTTCAAGAAGCATGGAAATCCATCAGCTAGTTGATTGTTTCCAAGGTTTAGAACTTGTAGTTTTTGGCAATTAGCCAGAGATTTTGGGATGCTTCCCCTTAAAAGATTCTCACTGAGATCTAAAAACCTTAGAGAACATGAAGCTGAGAATGTATCTGAAACATAACCATTGAGTTTATTTCCACCAAGATTTAGTAGCCTGAGGTTGCTACTTCTTGTCAAACATGTTGGAATGAGGCCGTTGAATCTGTTATGGGAAAGATCAAGTGCTCGAAGATCTGAAATGTTACAAAAGGATTCATGGATTGTTCCATGAAAACTGTTGTTTGAAAGGGAGAGAAAGTACAAGAAAGGAATGTGACTACCAATGTCCATGAAGTTAATAGAGCTGAAGTTATTGCTTGAGTAGTCCAAATAAATGGCATTTTTCAAAAAAGTAGGAGCAGGCCCTTGGAGACTGTTTGAGTGAAGGTCAAGTTTGAACAAATTTGAAGTAAGGTTTTGCAAAGGCCCTTCAAAATCTGTCAAAAAGTTGTAAGAAATATTCAAAATAACCATATTATCAAATTTCCAAATCCAGTTGGGTATCGTTCCTTCAATGTGATTGCTAGACAAGTCTAGGTAGAGCATTGAAGATTTATTTCTCAAGAAGTCAGGGAATGCTCTCAAATTGCATGAACCCAACCAAAGAGTTTTCAAACTGGGAAAGGATGATGCATCTCCAATTCTGGCATCAACTGACAAGTTATTGTGTGCAAGATCAAGTGAAGACAAATTTTGCAGCCTCCCAATCATACCAAGTTGTATAGTGCCATTGAACTTGTTTTTGGAAAGAAAAAGCAAATGAAGTCTTTTGAGTTGAAAGACAGACATAGGAATAGGCCCTTCAAAGTTGTTGCCACTCAAATCAAGCATCTCTAATGATGACAAAGAAGCATTTGGAAATTCTTCCAACACACCATCAAATTTGTTATAATAAAGCATGAGATGTCGAAGAGATTGAAGTCTTAATAAAGATGAGGGGACTCTTCCATCAAAGGAGTTGTCTCCTAAATCAATGCTCATGAGATTTATGAGCCCCTCAAAATGTGTAGATGGAACTGTACCCATAAAATGATTATGATTAAGAGATAAAACTTTCAGGGCCTTGGACCTATTAAAAGATGGAATAGGACCAGTAAAGTTATTGTATGACAAGTCTAGATGAACAAGTTGGGTGAGATTTGACATTGAATAAGGAAGTGTCCCTCTAAACTGGCAATTTGAGAGGTCTAATTTAGACAATTGCTTCAAATTGCCAATAGACTCTGACAAAGGTCCAGAAAAATTTGTATGGCTAAGGTTGAAGCTGTAGAGAGAACCTTGACTTGAGAAGTTTGGTAGAGAGCCACAGAGACTTGGATTATAAGACACATCAAGCACCTGCAATGATGGTATTTGGAAGATATTTTTTGGGAATACTCCACTCAAACCACAACCACTGAGTTGCAAGGTGGTCAAATTAAGCAAACTCCCCAAAAACTTTGGAACTGGAGATGCTAAATTGTTGTGGTCCAATTGAAGTATTGAGAGAGATTGTAGTTTTACTAATGAAGAATCAAAAGGACCAGAGAGATTACAAGATGACATACTTAACACTTGCATGCTAGTAAGTGAAGATAAAGCATGGCTCCACACCTCTCCTTTGGCTGATACTGCAATGCCATCCAAATGCAACTCTTTGATTTCTGTGAAGTTCTGTACAAGCATTGCAATATTTGGTCTCTCAAGTTTCAAAGCATGTTTTGAGGTAACTGTGCTAGACAAATCAAGAGTTACTAACTTGGTCAGGTAAGAAATCTCAATTGGAATTTGCCCCTCAAATCCAGCATTTGACAAATTCAAATGCCTCAAATTCTTCAGCCTTTTAAACTCTGGAGGAATCTCAGAATGAAAATCATTAAGGGCCAAATTCAAACTATGCAAATGTTGCAACTTGAAGAGACTACTTAAATGATCAATACCTCCAGAGATGGATTCTTGACTCAAGTCAAGAGCTATAACATGGCCTTTGTTGCATGTCACTCCAGTCCATTCACAACAATCATCACTTTTGTTCCAGTGAATCAGTTTTTTGGACTTGGTTGGATTGAATATGAGGTTGTTTCTCAAATGGAGCAACAAAGATTGTTGGTGGCCAAGACAATGACCAGTTACCAAAATGATGTTGGTGCTCAAATTTAAGAGACAAAAGGGTAGCAAGAAAAGCCACAAGGTAATACTCATTGGATATATCTATGAGACTCAAATTTTTTTTCTGCCTTTTAGGACACATGATCTTTTCCTTTTATAGATCCTCAATTTACAAGTTGGCTAAATCTAACTTGATGTGTTGGTCTCCTTAGAAGTCCAAGATATATGTAAATATAACATTAATCAGATTCATGACTAAATTAGTTAGATTATTTTCCAACAATTTTGAAGATTTCAATGGCAAAGAAATGCATACAATTTTGTGGTACAAATAAGATGTTGAAAATAAAATTAGAGGGAAAAAGACGAGTCTCTAATTCCACCCCTAACTTTATAGTCTAAACTTTGAAATATTATTTGAAATTCATATGTTTCAGAGCTATTGACTTTGAACTACCAAACATTAGACTTAGTTACCTTACTGTTTAGGATTAAGTTTTTGTATTCGTCAATACCAAAACAAAAGAATTATATTTATGCATTTAAGGGTGTTTGTTTCTCCTCATTTTTTTCCATTCCCATGTTTGATTGTTGGTTATGTAAATATATTCTTGAGTATTCAGAATTACTAGCATTAAAAGTAAAAATGCTGTCATAAAATAAATGTTCTTAGTTACCAAACATTAACATAATCTTAAATTTTTTTTATTATTTTACGAAAATAAATTAATATTTCAGTGCAACTTTTTTCATTATTATAAAGTCATCATTTGTGAAATCAATCCATGTAGATGTGAATATTTAAAGTGTTGGAAGGTTTTGACAGTGGGAAGTGTCAGAGGGAACCAGAGTTTTGAACAACTCTGGACCATATATGAAAGTTGTCCATCTTTCACGTTTTGAATTGACTTGTGAAAAAACAAAAAAATTCTGTTGGTTAGACTTCTTATTGTCAAAATTATTATTTGGAATCAAACTACAAAATGAAAAAATAAAAGATGTTTTTCCACAACGTAGTTAAGTAACGACTTAATTATAACCGACACAGAATATTTGAATATAGAGATGCAGATATTTTTGAGATCCAAAGCTACGTAACCCATATTACGGGTTTAGTCTTGGTATGCAGAAAGAACTAACTATTTATACCCGCAATTAAAGTTAGTTATGTATAAAATTTAAATTAAATTAAAATTTTTAATGTTTAAACTAAAGAAGTGAACAAATCTTCTCAAAATTTAAACTTTTTTTCTATTTTTTTATACTTTAAATGGAACAATCCTCATTTAAAATTTAACATAATTAAAAACATAAATCTATCCATATATACATAAAGAAATTTAAAAATATTTAAATAGACAGGTTTATATAACATATCCTTATAAATAGATAGGTTTTAAAATATTTAAATAGATAGTTAACAAAATATTAGTATAGTTTCAACCTAAACAATATATAAGGTAAGCTAGTAGAAATAAAGACTTCATGATATACACTTCCAAATTCAAACAAGTAAACATCATTCATAATTATCTTAATCATATTTCTTGTTTCAAAAATCAACCAAGAAATCATACCACAGTCTATTCACAATTTGAGGACTTCTAAAGATGATTTTGAGTTAATTTCGTTTAAAATATGGTTAAAGTACACCTGAGCATAACGTAGGATGATGTAATATAAATTTTGGTGCTTTTTTTCAAATGTAATTAGTCTGGCTTAAAACCAAAACATGAAATAGAAAAAAATATCTATTATAATGACTTTGTTCTGCATAAATCATATACAAATGACAACAATATACAAAATGATAGAAATTCTATACTTCCATATTTAAAATTCTTCATTTTGTAATTTTAAGATATAAAGGTTTGATAAATTTCTATTTGATATAAAGAAATATCATAAAAAATTTTAAATTTTTCTAACAAGTATGAATACATATACTAAATGTATAACATATTAAAAAATAGCTCAAAAATACTAAAAAAATTGATAGTAATTGAAGGAATTTAGATTTTTGTTCACCAATTCCTTTGGTAATTGGTCATTAGATTCTTCTCCTAATTATTGAGTCTCGATTTGAAATTTTTTTCAAAAGTTATGAGGGTTTAAAATTTTTTACTATCAAACTTTTTTTTATTTCAAAATCTATTATTATTCAATCAAATATAAAGATTCTATTATTAAATATACAATAAAATAAGTTACCACAATTATGTCAAACATAGTTTTTTTTACATCCTTTAAGGAATTTTACAAAATTGTGTGAATATTAAGAACACAAAATGCAACTAATTAAAAATACATAAAGTGGATACGAAAAACAAAATGATAAACATTTAAACAAAAAACAATATCAAATTAAAAATATAAAATCAATAGAAATATTCAAGCATTATGGTAATTGAAATTTCTAAAAACAACCACAGATATATAGAACACTCGTCTCAAACACTCATCTCAATTGCTTGAACTCATAAAATCTCCAATACAATCATAGAAAAGCATCCAGCACCATAAAACACCTGCAACCACCAATTCGGACAACAAAAATAGCCTCCAAAATATCTACTAACACTTACACAGTCTCTAAAGAAAAGAAAGCAAAAAGGAGAAAAATCTTATTGGAATTATGAGGAAGAAGAAGTTGGGAGTCCTAACTTAAACAATTTATGTAACACCCTTAACAATCCAATATAATCAAGATTCAATTAATCAAGTTTCTTTAAGTGATGTAGAAGACTAATCGTGCACTAGTTATTAAACCCACAGTTTTGATCTCAAGTGATAACCAATATCAAATTAAGGTTGTTCTCTATTGCATTCATTTTACAAAATCCCTTACATGAACTTTCATTAGATTATTAGTAAAGTTTGGATATTTTATTTTCTTAAAGAATCTGACTCAATACTCACATTATACACAAGTTAAATTAGTTTAATTATCTAAGTAACCACATATATCTCATCCAATTGTTTTCCAACTCAAGTAAAATCATTAGCTGCTCATAATTATACAATCTTACAACCTTATAATATGCAATAAAAACAATTAAGAGAGATTTAAACAAGTCAAACTATGTTTTAAAAAGTGAATAAATGTTAAACAAGATTTCTTGCTTAACATTTATTCTTCCAATAAGATGAGATTACCTTTTGATATGTGGTCGCTTTTAAATAATAAGTTATCTCTTAAATTATACTGAAGTAATGAACATCAATTTAGAATTAGATTAGTTTTCCTTATCTTAAATTTTTCTATTCATCAGAGAAAGGATAAATTGGAGAAGGGTTGAAATCACCACACTTATAACTCCCTTAATCATCGCTTTGAAAATTGAAATCCCAATTATAAAACATCCCATCAAAATCAAGTTAAAACTCAAAACTCTATTTTTCTCAACAACCCTACATGCATGCTTACTAGAAAGAGAAAGGAGACTAATTCTACACTTTTTAATAAATATCTTGTAGATAACTTATAAGGGAGGAAGATAAGAGTCTAGAATTATGAATTTGATGAAAGAGGAGGAAAATGAGCTTAAAGGAAAAAAAATAAAATAAAAATTGTAAAGAACTACATGAATAAGAGGAAGAAAAAGATTTTCAAAACTTCTATAACCACCTCCTTACTTAAAAAGGCTCACCCATTAACAGAGGACCTCTTCCTCCATTTCCATGCTTTTCTTCCTGTACCTCCATGTTATTCTTCCCACGCCTTCATAATTTGAAAAATACAAAAATATCTTTTCAAAATTTGTATTTTGAATTACATAATACTAAATACAATTTTTTTATTTTAAAATATACAATTCAAAATACAACAAAAGTATTTTAAAATACAACTTTTTTTATTTCGAATTATATAATTTAAAATATATTCAAAATTACACAATTTAAAATAATAATTTTTAATATTTCAGATTGCGTAATTTGAAATATAAAATATTCTAGATTATATAATCTAAAATATATTTTTTATTTTAATTTTTTTAATATAAAAAATTATATTTAAATTATATAATTTGAAATACGAAAAAAATGAAGATTGGTGTAATTAAAAAGATGAAGAAAATGATAAAAAGTAAAATAATATTTTTAGTTTTTCTATAAAGGTGCGGGAAGAGATTACGAAGGTAGAAGAAGTTGTCATAATAATTATACCCCTTTCAATTACTTCCTCCGCCCATCAATTTTCAGAAATGATAATTATATTCTTATTAATTTATAGGAAGGTGTATGAAGTATTTCAGAAAATATTTTTCAGAATTTATTTTTAAAAAATGTTTTCCAGAATATATTTTCAAAAAATAGATTTTGAAATATATTTCCTGAAACTGTTTTTTAGAAATATATTCGAAAAATATGTTTGGGAAAATATTTTTCAAAGTAATTAAAAAACTTGAAAAGAAAAATGCTTCCGGAAAACAGATGTTTGAAATGAAAAAAAAAAAAAAAAAAAAAAATAAAAATTAAAAACAAAAAAAAATAAAAAAAAAAAAGCATCAAAAAAAAAAAAGTTTAAAATGAAAAAAAAAAAAAAAAAAAAACCTTCACATTCAACTGCCAAAGTTTTTGGACAATTGCTTCCTAAAACCGCTGCAACATATTCCTATATTCACTTACATATTACAATCAAAATAATTTAATCCAATAATTCCTCAACACATATCAAAACTACCAATAATGAAGACCACAACTTATCTTCACCATCTAAGTGCAAAGCGATTGATGAAACTTCGCAACCACGCTCCTCCGTCAAGGACACTGCCGCAACACCTCCCTCTCAATTGAAAACCGGTGCCTACTAAAGAAACCCTAATCCCATTTTGTCTTTATTAACAGGACTCGTTAGTTCTTTTACACTTGTGATGAAATGCAGAAAAAAAATGCGAGGGTGCATGAAGCAATTGTCTATCCTTTCTATTAGTATGGATAAGGATTCCTTACACCAGAAGACCCAGCTTCGTTCTGTCTCTTCAAGCTTTCTTCAGGTACTTTTAAAAATTTAAAAATATTTTAAAAGTGTCCCTTATGTAATTATTATTTTATCCCTAATTTAATTATGAAATAGAGGTTTCAGAATTCGTTAGAGGTGAGAATGTGTTTCGGAATTTGGACATTTTGTAATCCGTAAAACAAAAGATTTTTTTTAAACATATTGTGGTTTGTATAACCGCAGTACATTTAAGAAAATGATAATATATTAAAATTATAAAGGTGTTGGAAGTAGATATGAAAGTGCAGAAAATGAGAATAATATATTATGATGGAGGTGCAGGAAGTCGATATGAAAGTGCATGAAGAATCACTTTTACTATCAATACGCCCCAATATGTTATCACTTCTGTAAATACAACATCAGATCAATATATTAATTACCTTATTAAAGCTTAAGCATAAAGAAATTATAAGTTAACACTTTTAAATTATTCCATATACTTATATTAACATACATGAAAAATCAAAAATCCATTTAGCAGTTACATTTTAATTGCGAAAGAATTATTTCTTTTTTAATTTACGTACTCCTACAGTCCACATGTTTTACCGGATATTATAGTTTTCTAAAAATTAGGCTTGTTTAAGATACAAACTATATTGATAGACTATCTTCAATATGAATTTATGTGATTGTGATATGCTAAAAATGTTATTTTTTTTTTAATTTTAATTCTTGTCAGACTTTTCCTTAGTTTGTGTTGAGCTTATTAGTTTTCTATAAGGATATATAATTAAGGGTTTTCTTTTTCCGACAAAACTTTTTATAAATATTTTTAAAAGAATAAAATTATCTTGTATAAGTAAATTAATTTTTAATATAAACTAAAATTATTATTTCAGTTGTAGGTATAATTCTCTGGGTGTGATAGTTTTTTTTTTCTAATTTGTAATTAATCCTGTATAGTGTTTAAAATGTTTCTAATGGTCCATTAATCTTTGATTAGTGGGTTGGAGTATATTAATTTTTTTAATAATAGCCTCCGTGATATAAGGATTTACGTTTTTAAGACATTTTTATTTTCTTTTTTAACTGAGGATTTAAACCCTCCTTAAACATATTGCTCATGATTGTAAAAACTATTCGTAAAACAATTCGTAGCAGTTCTTTTAACTTCGTTAACACTAACATTACTTAATAGTTTTTGTTAAACTTTATGCTTAAAGTAATTCTGCAAACATTAATTATTATTATTATTATTATTATTATTATTATTATTATTATTATTATTATTAACAAAAAGTAACTATTTTACATTTAAAAAAAAAAACTAACAGTTTGAAGAGAAAAAACACCTTATTACATCCTGCCAAAAGCTCTCAATATTATGAGATGGATCACATATATATTTGCATGTTGGAACTAAGTTACCCTAACCATGGCAATATAAATTGCCATTTCAAACCATAAACACATGTTGCACCTTTTCCACTGCGCATCACATATATGACACAATGTCTCTATCATTAAATTTTATACCATGAACATCACACTTAAAAAGTAACAATTTTATCAAGTTAAATTATTTAATATAAATATCAATTTAATATTGAATAAATTATAAAATAAATTCAACCAATAAAATCACATAATTTCACTGTCCAACTTGAAATAAATTGTGTAATTAGATTGGCCTGTTATCAAAAGTACAAAAAGTTGTATTATAAATTATCGGATTAAAATTGTTTATTTTTACTGTAAGATCAGGATTGAGTATTTAAAATAATAAAGAAGTTTACTTGTAGCACCTCAAAAATTAATTATCCACTATACTATAAATTTCTTATATTCTCCATAAGAGAATTAAAAAAAATTATTATTTTTTAGATGTTATTCATGTACCTATACCTATATTTGTATACATTGTACAATCGTCACATTTCACAATATAAACAAGACATGTACAAGTAGGTTATTGAAATAATATTTTCAATATAAGAAAGGCGTATATCAATTAATTCTTACTCGTATTAAGTACGTCCTACCAAAAACCAACATCTAATCAATCTAATATTTATATTCGTGATAAGTTCAATACAACTTAGGTTACATCTACATATGTCACAATGTATAAGAACTCTCGTAAGCTTCTCACCACATGTCGTCTTAATCTATATAACTTAGATCATGAAACAAGAGTATGATCTCTTTTACAATATAAGTTTTAATATTTAATACACAAACCATACAGTAATTCACATTTCATCCCATTGTGACCACAATTTCATACCATTTTCATCATTTCTAAATAACATTATTATACAATATAACTCACTTAAACAAAATCACAATTCAATGAAATATACAATTTAGTATTCATCTCACATCTAAATTAAACATTATTTCATAATTTATCACATTTAGTGACATTTAACAAAATATATTGATCAACAATGCAATAATTTGATAAGGTAAACAAATTTTAGCATTTAGAAACATTTAAAAATTAATGCTTAGAAAACACTCTCTCCCCTAGCCAACATTTGGCTTGTCCATCCAATTAAACAGATGTTGCAATTGGGCCAACCAACATTCTACTCACCCAACCAAAGACATTAGCATAACCAATAATTTTATTCATCCAACGAGAAAATATCCATCCATCAACTACACCACTAGGAGTGTTTCATAAAAGACCTCTCGCCAACAAGAATTAACTCGCCCAACGAACAAAGCTTTTGGATTTTCAGTTAAAGGAATTTTGACAGCGAATTTGGTTCACAAAATGACCAAAACTCTTAGGTTTTTAATTAAACGAATTTCGTACACCATAATTTTACTTGCTCAACGACTCTGCATAATTTAGAAATTCTACAAAATATAACAACTATTCTAATTGGTTTAAATTGAGATTTTTCTTCATTTATTATGTCTATTGTGGACTATTTTGCTCCAAAATAACAACTTGAACCAATTTAACTGGATTGAAATATCTTGAATTTTCAATACTCACAATACAACGCTCAAAGATTATCCTTCACCCATTTCAATTCAAAACATTTTAACAAACATCTATTAATTAAAACACAAATAACATTCAGTTTCAAAGATTCAAACAATTTTCAAACAAAAGATCCTCTCAACATAGAACTCAAAATATTGTGACCACGTTACCTTCACATCCATATCATCTATCTTAAGGTTTTAAATAAAAAAATAGATTTCCTTATCTCAAATTTCTTATTTCAACGAAAATTTCAGCTCAAGTAGGAAAACCACTTAAAATCTGGAAACTTAAAAACAAAATGTCCAAATATAATCAAATTTCAGTATAATGTTAATAGTTGGGAGGATCACTTTTCTCAAATGAGCCTACCAAGATTGAAGATAAAATCATAAGAAAATGAAGCAAATAGATAATCTTATAATCTTTGTTATAAGCATGAACTTACTTTGTTTAAAAATCTAATAAAGTAAAAAAGATCCCTAACTATTCTGTTTGTGATTAGAGTTTGAACAAGATCAAATCACTACAAAAAAAAAACTCAAATTACAGGGCAAATCCGTCTGTAAGCACCCAAATTCGTCAGCAATTCGTATTTACCATGACAAAAAATTCGTCAGTAATTTTACCAACCGACAGATTTATTTGGTTCATCGATAAATTCGCTGATAAATATTATCAATGGATTTAACTCGTTGGTAAATTGACGGTTAATTTACTGATGAATAATTTGGTGGTAAATTTTTTTGTCGGTAATCTGTCGGTAATTATCGACAGATTTAATCTGTCAGTGGATTGATTGTAAAATTTTACATTAGTGATGACATTTTATCCGTGAATAAAATTTCATGGATAATTTTTCATCGGTATTTTATACTTTTTTTTTGTAGTAGATATAGAAGAAAAATAGAGAAAAAAATTTTAAAAGAAAATGTTGATAGAGAAAGAGAGAAAAAGAAAAATGAAAAAAAGTGAAAGGGGTTGGAGGGTTACATTATCCATCTTTAAATGCATGATGTAAATGTAACAGTAAATCTATAAAATATACAGTAAAATAAGATAGAAAACCAAAAATACAATGAAATAAAAATAAAAGGTTTAACTTCAATTACGTTTTTAACTCATAAATATAACTAAATGTGATTTTTGTTTACTGTTACAAACATTCCTGCTTTTACTCATGATAAAATTTGATATTTTTAAAAATATCCCTATCATTGTTTAGTTAAGAAATAATTTCACCATAGTGTACACAAAATACAAGTATTTAAAAAGAATTAAAATATAATAATGTAAAAAAGAAAATAGAAAGTATAGTGAACACAATCTCTCACTTAAATTAAAAAAAAAAAACACTTTCTTTTTATGTATAATTAAGTTGTAAGTGTTTATAATGTTTGATTCTGTATAATCATATTTGTTTTATCAATTTTTTTAACTATAACATAACTTTAAAACAATTTATAATAAATATACTTCTTATTGTTTTTATACAATAATGAAACCGCGTAAAATAAGATATAAAGAGTGCATGTGCACAGTACGACAACGTTAGGTTTAATTGGTATTGAGTACACACAAATAGTGTATCAGAAAAGAAATAAATTAGATAAATAAAGTAATTTTTTATATATATTTTAGGGTAAGATATTAAAAATGGGTGCAAACTAATATAATTTAGATCAATTTAAAATATTTAGATTGACTTTGGTGTCAAGTTCCACCCTCTAGACATGTCATGTTAGCAATCAATTATAAAGATTAAAAAAAGAAGTGAATATTTGAAAATTAAACTTGATTATATTTATACAAATTTAAAACATGTTTATCCACAAAATTTATTGAACTAAAGTATGCATAATGGTTCCCAAAATGAATATTTAAACACCATGAAGATGTATAAATACTTCATGTAAATATTGTGCTCATATAAAATATTTGACTTAAGAATATAATCACAATAAAAAATATTTTTTTAAATCGACCGATGAAATTAGTTGGATGTTAAATAAAAATTTCCATTTTTTCTAAAGAAAATAGTTTTTTAGGATATAATGAATCACATCAAAATAAAATGCATCTCTAAAAGGCTTATTTACATTAAATAATTCAATTTTGACACATTTAAATATATTATCTATTTATCTTTTAAAAGAAAGATTAATAATATAGCGTAGAGAACGTAAGAGGAGCAAACCACATTTATATAATTAAAATAGATGGTTAAGATTAAAAAATTAAAAATTTATAGTAATTTGTGTTTGATTATATAACTAATATCTACTCCTCTTAATTCTGATGCATCCAAAAACAGTTATTTATAATTTGAATAAAATATGTATTTGCCATCTAAAAAAGATGTGAAAACTAATACCATAAAATATTAAGTAAAAAGTGAAAACACTATAGAGTAGTAATACCCAACGGTAGTTTATTTAGGAAAAGTCTAAATTAATCACTTAATTCTTCTCAAAATTTATTTCACATCAATTTTATCTTTTCAAGACTTATTATGTAAGAAATTAATCTTTGAAAAAAATTGTAATTAAAAAACTATTTAATATTGAAAATTTTAAAATATACTATCTTAGTTTTTTTGGGATTGTTTTTAATTCATAATAATATTTTGTTTATTCTTTTTATTAATCTATTTGAATTATAAATTATTTTATTGTATTATATTATAATATTAACAATTTATTTTCATTTTTTATACCTTAAAAAGCTTAGCACATATAATATGAATTTTTTATTAATACAATATTAGTAGTTTTTAATTGTGGATATTTTATACATGATATCACTTTATTATTAATATATTATTTTTATTTATTAAATTTTTTGTGTTGTGTTTATGATAATCTATATTTTAGTTCCTAAAAGTTTGCAACACTGTCGAATTAGTTTTTTTTTTTTTAACTGGGTAAATTTTTAAAATAAGCTTCTTAAAAAATGTAATCCGTCAATCAAATTAGTCTATAATAAAAATAAAAGTAAGTGGTTAAATTTAATGAATTATATTAAATAT
>Ga0099824_1003324_pt1 | contig 23482 bp, 11 predicted proteins | sample SiratrowhiteBW_FD_76837 | JGI IMG/M metagenome (GOLD analysis project Ga0099824, IMG submission 76837) | Root nodule microbial communities of legume samples collected from California, USA - Siratro white BW | ecosystem: Host-associated > Plants > Roots > Nodule | place: USA: California... | reverse complement strand
TGTCATGAGAATAGTTATACATAACTCTGATGTATCTGAACACTTTTTGTAGTACCTTGAACCTTAAATGGATGTTAATACTTGGTAACAGACAAAAGTTATAGAATTTTTGGGTTGTTACATACATTATAGAATATACAAAATGTATTATAGAATATACATAATCTAAAATATACAGAATGTATTTTTGGACTTTCTTAGATGTTTTGATATTTTATTTGAATGTATTTTAAATGCAATTAATTTATTTTAAAGAATATTTTTATATTTTAAATACAAATAATTTATTTAATATAAATATTTTTTAATAGTATTAATATTCATCTAAATTAAACAAGATAAATAAAGATAATATATGATATATTAATCATTAAAATATTTTTACAATATTATTATTAAATTTAAAAATATAAAATTTATTAAAGAATTATCTAAAAATTATAAGTATGTTTCTGTCTCATGTCTCAAACAATACATTGACATCTTGTATAAATGACCTTCTCATATATGATGTCATGGGTTAATTGTAATGTAACTGTAATGTAACATTCTATACTGGAATATCTTTTGTCACCTGTCTTATGTTTGTGATCCTCACGAATATACTCTACATTAATTGAAATTACATTGTTGAAAAATTAAAATAAAAAATTATGATAAGGCAATAAAGAAAATATGTGGAAGTGACAGATCTTCATCATCCAAACTATTTGAAAGTGACAGTACACACAGTCGATCTTCATCATCTTGAGGAAGTATGTAGGGTGTGACACTGATGTGAACTAGTGCATCCATTCAACTACACATATTGATGGTTGTGAAACTAATATCATATCAGTAACAAGATGGTTGACAAAGAATGACTATCAATCATCAATGATAGCAACTACACTTTCTTTAAAAGGTAGGGGATGTCGAGGGATGGATTGCTCATATCCAAATTGGTGTAGAGCACACTCTAGCAAAAGATACTATGAGCATGTCCCGATTTGGATATATCTAGAAAACATGACTATCGCCTCAAACGACCGACTAGAACGATGATCATTATAAAGACTCTACGACACCCTAACATGGGTAAGACCATTTATCTAACGCGTATAGTGCCAACAGTACATATATGGTGTGCGATGACATAATGACATGCGTGAGGGAGAAGCTATTGATATGTGATATTGATTCCCACCCTCAGAAAGTGGTGATATATTCATATTTGATCTATTACGAATTGTATTATTCATATATCTAATTGAAAATAAATATAATTTGTTAACTTGCAACTACGTGATATAACTTGATTGTTTTGTCTACGCAAAGCAAGCATCTCCCAACTGGTCATACATCTAAGTGAGTGTGACATCGCCCCATGTGTACCCACCACAATAGCGGCAAGTATGACATGTTAATCGATGTCATACTTTTATTAACAAAAATTATGCATCCAACCAGATGCAACAAATAACCACGAGTTATGATTTGTAGTGTACGATGCATTCCTCGTACACCTCACTAGGTCATACGTGAGCACCATGACACTACCTCAACTGTATCACGATGTCACTAAACTCTATCTAAAGCAACTCAACCAATGATGATGATGTTGACGTGAAATCCAATGTCATACTAACAAAATTGCCTCATAATGGGGATATACAACAATGCCGACACATAATCTAAAGTGATGGTTATCTCACCAACAAGGAGGTGGAAAACTTTGATGTCTCGGTGCAAGTTCTCAACAAAGGATAACATGAGATCTTTATCATTGGTCTCATAACTAATGTTGCACACTAGCAACAAAGAAGTCTTAAGCACCGCAACCTCAATTTGGGAATGAAGGACCCCAAACTTATCTTGTGTTTGTGAGAGACCAACTTCAATTTCCCTAGATCCTCACCCTCCCACAGTTTACAAGTCACGTGGTCAATGGAACTTAGTAGCAATGATATATTAATAGGTCCCTTACCAAATCCTACTTCATCATCTTGTCCTGTAGCAACTGGTGACAACACATTAATACCAACAACAACTTATTCCTTATCACTCCAATAATAATCTCAAACAAAGAATAATTGTTTTTAAATTAATAAATACATTTCAAACTGTTTATTCAGATGCATTTCTAGATTTGAAAACATATTTAAAATGCACAATATGAAATACATAAAATATATTATATATTATAGATTATGCAATCCAAAATGTATTTCTGCATCTATAAATACATTTCAAAATGAACCATGTGGAATATATACACATTCTAGATTATACATTTCAAAATATATTTCTAAATCTGAAAACAAGATATAACAAAGAACCAACAAAAATAAAAAAGCATATAAAGATGTCATCGACAATGATGCAATGTAGTTGTTGACTACGGTGATCAATGCAGTTCCGACAAGTCTCTCCTACTCACGAATCGAAAAATAAAAAATTGAAGGAATTCATGTTGATAGGGAAGATGAGGTGAGGGAGAAGAAAAGGTAGTTTTAATATAAACGTTATGAAGGGGTATTTTGGTCTTTTGCGTATAATATGGGGGTGCAGTTTAAATTTATGGGTGTGCACCATGCAGAGCCCTTGTTTCTGTTCCATGCAATGTTCTAATCTTTTTTTTTTTTTATTTCTTTTTTATAAATAACGTACGTAACTATCATTAAATATTTTCATGTGTCAATGTGACGTTACGAAATAATTTTACCCAATTTCACGTGACAATCCAAAGCAAGAGCTCACATATAAAGACACCTGAAATACTCCTTTTTATTCATTTATTTTTGGCTGTCAAAAAAAAAAAAAAACAAATAAAGAAACCAATGAAGGTTCTTAAAGGTTTAATGGGTTATAAAAGAGAAAGAACAAAATGAACATTTTGGAAAAAAATGGGGGTTGCAGGAGGTAACGAGGATGCAAGAAACAAAATCCCTCCAGTGAGGCATAGCAGTTACAGCAGTTTAGAATTCGAGAAAGAACATGCTTATGTCATAGTCTTTTCAACTTTATCAAATTTTCATATATACATTTTGGTAAAATGAATTAAATTTCCTTAAAACCCTTCTAGTGAGAGAAAAGTTATGAACAAATTCTATCAATTTTATTATTAAAAAATATTTTCGTACACAAAAACTTTTACCTAAACACTTGTTGCTGCATGATGTAAATGAAATACAAATTTTGTATTTTATATACAATATACAAATGATTCAGTTGCCATAATGTTACATGATGTATACAAATGATAGACTAAGAAGCAGAATAAACAGATAACAGAAGCAGTCAAATGGCTAACACCAGGGTTTTGCTCCTTAGCTTCTTCCTTCAAAGACACAAATGTTATGCACAGCAAAACATCAGTGTGGAATTACTCTTCCCAGAACATCAAGGACCTCTATAGAAATGAAGGAAGATAACCTCAAGGGCAATTCCTTTGCCATGGAAAAAGAACCACAAAAGTAGCAGCTTCTTCTGCTTTACAGTTACCAAAGGAATCATGCTGCCAAGAAAACACCTCAATCCAATCATGGATGGCCTTTGTATGAAGTCAAGGGTGCAAAATTACCACACCACACCAATTCATCACCTTTCATATTGTATGACTAACCATCTATTTTGCAGCATACCAGTTTTGAGCACACTTGGCATCCACGGATAGGCCAACCTTGAGAAAATTCTTGCCGTTGAAGGGTTTTTCCATGCACTCAACAACTATGGCCTTTGCAACCTCGGCTGACTCTGTTGGCCCTTCCAATATGACTTCATCATGAACCTGATTTGCCATAGCCAAAAGTCTCAGTTAACATCAAGAGTTGAAACATACTGGAATGGAGTTACAAAGGGTAACCGAGATATGAAAGTAATACAAAGAAGATGATGCGATGAGAAGTTAATGAAAAAAAGGGAGGATTAAGAGATGTATTAGTTAAGCAATCTACACCATCCATGGTTAGGAAGCTCAATGCTCATGACATTCACATATTCAAGATCAGAAAATGAGGAATTGAAGAGCGTGCTAAAATGGAAAAATGTCAAAGCAACCAATCTATAAACTGGAATATTATGCAAAATGGAAAATAGTAGGAAGCAAGGAAAATACATCAATCAAGAAGCCATGAATTATGCTTATTTCAAAAGAATAATTTGTATAGCTTTTCAATCAACAGCCAGTTGATTAAGCAGGCTACTTGGAGCATTTGCTTCACCATTCAAAGATTGGAATAATGAACTTTAATTCAATTGAGTAGGTATATCAAAGAGCTTGCTTTGGTAATACGTCCAACAGTAACACAAACAATCACTTTTCATTGATCGATAGAAATTATATTCCAGAGTTAATGGTCTCTCTAATTTCACTGATACTTGTCCATGCCCTGTTCTCTCAAAAGTGAATAAATATATATTATTGAAATCAAACTGTGTGAACATCCTTGAATGAAACTTGACAAAAAGTGAACACAAATATAAAGCGAAAATTCTAGACGTAAATATTAACCTGTAGAAGTAACTTCCATCCAAGCTCTTTCAACTTCTCATTTTTGGATATTTGTAACATGGCACACATAGCAACATCTGCTGCACTACCCTGTAATATTTGACAAATCAGAAGAGCCAACAAAAGAAAGGCATGAAGGTGGAGATGGATCCAAAACTTTATGGATTGAAGGAAGAAGAATATAAATCGGTTGCCAATAGAAAAACACCATCAATTACTCTCCGAAACTGTTTATTAACATGGAGGCTTACATTTAGAGGAGAAGCCACTCAGTGGAACTCCACACACAAACACCGATGGCATGTCTGGTGAGAATATTGTTTACTATTTTATTTTACTTTATACATGGAAACTTTTTCTTCAATATAATAGAGCAACAGCTGACAAGACTAATGCAATCTGTGAACTTCTGTAAATCGATAGGAAATTAAGAACAATGCAATTAGCCTCTAATATAATTTTATTCACAGATTTATATGAATTATCATTTTAATATAAACTTTGATTTGTGATGTTTTCACAAGCCATTATCATTTTAATATAAAATTTGATTTGTGGTGTTTTCACAAGCTTAATGTAACACATTTTCACACCGTTCACTGGTGTTCTTAGAGGGAAAAAGTTTCCAAGAGATCTGAATGTAACCGATTATATAGGGAACCCACTCTAGTAAGAACAAGTCACTTTTTTGCATGGTAGGACTGCTATCAGCGAATTGGTACATTCTACATTTACTATAAGTAACCATCAAACTTGAGAATAGTGACAAACAGAAAGGGATTGTGGCAGACTATTGTATAAAAGTATTTGAAAGATCAAGGACCTGGACTGGTGTATTAATAGCAGCTCGCTCAATGTGACCTTTATGGTAGCTGTGATCTGAGTCTATCTTCGGAAACCTCCGGGCTCGCCCTAGCAATGTGTGAACCCGTTGGAATTCACAAGCTTCTTTTTTACGTTGTTCTTGCCATGTCAGCACTTCTTTTCTATCATTGTACCAAAGGTCAACTGTTCTCCTAGCCTCTTTCACAGAAACCTGAGAAAAAAATAAATGTAACCTTGTTCGGACGACATAATCAATAATGAAGAGGACTTGTAAACTATTTAAGCCCTTCACAATAAGCTACAGAATTCGAGGTACCTTCCAATCCTTTGATAGCCCAACTGGAGTCTTTCCATACGCAATTGAGAAGTTAAGCATTTTGGCTTTTCTTCTTTCAGAAGCAAAGGCATCCTGAAATGAAAAAGAAATGTCAAAAATAGATAAATGGTATGCTTTTTTACGATCAACCAATGAGCTGATGGTTATATTTTTGTTCAAATATTGATTTCAAATTTACTGTGTATTATGCCTGTGTTCTTGTAAGTCGTTACTAAATAGAACTGGATGGGAAATCTATCTTTAGTAAGAAGGATTTGATATAATAAAGCTAAGCTGGCTACAAGAAGCTTAACTAAACCTCAAATCATAATCATTAAATACGTCTCAGACGTCCCCAAACTATGATGATTTTTTCCTGCATATATGTTTGGAACCCCAAAATATATATAGATCACAAACACATGTGCCCAATGTTGGATGATTTGCCTCTTGAACAATGCAAGCAGTAGCTGTCCTTTCTTTGCAGTGATAAATTCCTGAATTCTGGATTTTTGCTCTAATGTTTAAAGTGTCCTGTGTTAGAAAGTAGACTTTATTTCTAAATTGATTTGGCGGTGCCTTAGATGGGCCTCTTTGGGGCTACCTTAATTCAGCCTTACAGGTGGTGATATTTTAGCCCTAGATCTACTAGAGATATGGCTTAAATAGAGCATATAAAAAGATTGAACAGTCCGTACTGTACAAATTGGTTTTGTAGTATTGAATTACATTTAAAGTCCAAATTTTAAGAGCAAAATACCTTGTTTGTAATTTTAAAAATTCATCTTACTGTTGAATTGAGTGGGAGATTAAGAGAGAAAACAGAATCATGAGAGAACGAAACAAATTTCTTATGCAAGATTCTGCTACAATTGTTCTGCATATCATGGATGCATTAGTCTCTTAATAGACTTAGAGGACACTATTTCCTAAACTGTACCCCACTCAGACCTTGTTAACACTGTACCCGATCTCCTTGCATGACAGCTATGACCACACCAGCAGATCTAAACAATATTAAATTGACAGACACTAACACCCATGAGAACTAAATGCTTTTTATTTATGTGTGATACATAAAAATATATTTCCTAAGTGCACTAACTATGATTATTTCCAAGAGGTACCTAATCAACATATTTTCTGATAAGAACTTAAATTTATCTATAAATACATTATCTTATAATTCCTCATCCACACTCTTAATTCCTATAAATATGTTATCCTGTATTTCTTAGAAGGTTTATATTTCATGTTAATTGAGGGTCATTTTTTAAGTTAATACTTAAGTCCTAAAGATAAATTATTCACCACATAAATGAATAAAGAAAATAGCCTTTAAATTTAACATGTCTTAATTGTATCATGTGTTCAAATACAAACACAGTGTGCTCATAACTGACATACAATGAGCTACAACATAATGAGATATACCAAACTAACAATATTTTTGCGTATCTAACAGCAAGTGCTTATGGTCCACTTTACCTTCAGGAGAGGAACTGGGGGTTTGTCTTCACCAGGCTGAGGATGCCACTCAAGAAGCACTTCCTTTCTCTCAACTGCTTCACGAATATATGGGTACATATTCATTGCCGTTCTTGAATGAAAATCTCCACCAGCTTCAAAGGCTTCCAACATGCTCTTACAGTTAGCAAGATGTGCAAGAATCCTAAGTTCCAACTGCAACCATATGCAACTCCATCAACAGAATGAAATTTCTTGTAACTAGTTCAATCAGATAAGTAAATACCTAACCTGTCCATAATCAGCAACAATAAGAGAATTCCCTGGAGCAGCTATGAATGCTTGACGGATTTTGTACCGGTCCTTTTCCAAAGCAGGTTGGTTCTAGTTTATGAATTATATATGTTAGACTTAAGTAAAAAAATTTAAAATCCAATGATTTATCTACAGTATGCAATACCCATACTTGAATTTCGAAGTTCAAATTAAAAATCAATTAGATTCATAATTCATTGTAAGTGGTTAATGTACATGACAAATGAGTTTACTTAGTTGCCTTTTCTTTTTCAAAAATATTGTTAGTGTATAAAACAATTCATATATCTTCACCTGACAGTTTAAACTTTTGAGATGAATCATGGCATGGTATTAGGGCCTCAATGACCAAGTGGTCTAGAGTTGGATCCCTGCCACTCCTATTGTAGGCTTGCGCATTTTTCATACTTCAAGCCCAAATGGGACTTGTGCGTGAGGGCACGTGTATAAAATGACCATTTACGTATTTTCACCAAATAGGTTAAGCTTTGGAATAATTTATTCATAACAAAATACAGAAAAAACAAGAAAATGTACAGTCTGCAGGGAGGATAAAAGAATTTTTACTAAAATGAGAGAGTTCATGAACTAAACTTACAGCAAACAGGAAAATTTTGGCACATGTTTTTATCTAACACAATAGGCTTAAATTAACAGTTTATTTCATATCACTCGTGATAGATAGACGTTTTAGTCTTTTGCCAATAATGAGTTGTTCTATTGCTACTCTAAGAATTTAACATCGTCAAGAACCAGCTGTTCTAAAAGCTTAAACTATTAGGTGAGGATATATATTTAACTTGGCTTGTCATAATACGTCCTTTAAGCTTGAAACATGGACAATGCACAAGTCAACCATGTACCTTGTGCTTAAAATAAACATTGTTTGCAGAATTAATCAAACTCCTAACTACTTCATCATAGAGGATTTTATATCATATGAAGGACCAACTCTCCTAAATGCACAAGTTATTAAGTGAAGCCACTTAAATGGCTTCATATCTTATAAACATAAAAAGATAGAATTATACCATCATCAATAAATAAAAACATAGATGAAGTATTGAAAAAAAATGGCATTCAAAAATTTCAAGTAAACCAACAGCTAAGTCTGAAATGTTATCAGAACCTGCAGATTTGGCCTTCTTGCTGACAGGCGTCCAGTCTCCGTGTTGATATTTATGGAACAATGAATACGATCATCCTTTCCTGATATGTTATTCCCCTGCCATTGAGAACGGATTAAACTAACATGAGTATACATACATAACCTACAAACTTGAATACATACACAATCTATAATATAACAACTACCCCCTTTAAGTTAATGCAAGCATTGGATTAATCAAGTGATCTCAAATTCCATCCTCTCTCTTCCTCTAGCACACAAAACAAAAACTAGTGTACTATTTATATTGCAGTATCAACACTATTGATGTCAATCACACAGGCTAAGCAAAGTTTATAGGGTAATATGAAAATCAATAACCACACCAGACAAGGGATATTCAAAATAAAAAATTTAAAAAGGAATATTACCTGCAGGGGAAGGATGAAGTTAGAGATCAAGGAATCGATTGAACAGACTTCACATAAAGCAGCAATGGCATGGCAAGCCTCTCTCCCTTCTTCCTCTGTTGGAAAACAAGAAAAAGCTGTTCCGTAAGCAGATTTGTCTATTTCTTCGGGTAAAACTTCACTTTGAGAAAGATTTCCATCTTCAACATCAAGATCCACATCACAAGCCTCATTGAAGTCATATTCAGCAGAAACTTTGCCAGCCAGAACTTTTAAAGCATCACCACTAACCGAGGGCCAACCACTTGGCGTGTAAGTCTCAACATTCAGGTTGTATCCAATGCTGTTCAACTTAATATCACGAAATTTTGTGGGAGCTTTCTTGCCTTCAGCAATCACTTTATCAACATTGGGAATTTTGAAAATCCGCTCAGTTGGAATTGCCTCATCAGGGTTTTTTCTGTAATGAATAATGTAGCATGAGAAAATGAGAGCTTTACTTTCATCTATATACTTTAACTGCTTCATCAAAATTAGTAGAGAAAAATGTTTTGTCTATGGAATCATAACTTTATCCCCCTTAATGAGCTCAGCTAGAAAAAACAAAAATATCAAAGGGACAACAATATATACATTGTACTAAGGACTTTCATATATACAAAGAGAATAGATCCATAACTTGACTCTAGTGTACAGGTCAAGGTCAGCCACTTTATGATTGACACTGAATAAAATGTCATATTCTTCAAAAATGAAAAACCTAAAAACTGAGAAAAATAGTATTGATAAAAACATCTTGGTATTTATGTCAAACAGTAAAACTCAAACTTAAAAACTTTTTTTTTTCCCCTACGGAATAGAGAATACAACAAAATGATATGACCAGCACAGTTCCAAAACAATGAGAAGTATATAGTTAAATTAGACTTTCCAGCATGTATTGTTTCAAGAGAAGAAGAAATATCATACAGCCATTTCTTTTGCTAACTAGAAATAAAGAAGCTAGTTAACATAATTCACTAAATATTCTTAAGTTATTAAAAAAAAATAAACAAGAGCCTCAGTATCCAAAATCCAACCTACCACATATATGCAGTTAGTAATAACATAAGCCTTCATGTAACAGCCAAATTTTTTAAGAGAAAAAAGGGTGCTTGATACACTATAATGATATCAACATAACGAATATGCCTAGTATTTTTACAAAGCGTATTTCAGTATAGTTCAGATTGCATGATATCATTCACCAAAGCAAATATCGTGAATATCAATTTCAACTTCAAAGTTATCCATTTGTTAAGGTAGAAACATGCTCCACACAAGATTTAAATGACGAGCACCTGTTAATGGTGCCACCAAAGAGCAGTACACGCAATTGTGCATCACTTCCAACATTCATATACTTGGCATCAGGACAATATCTAGATGCCCATTTTCGGAATCTATTAACAGCTGCCTCTTGCTCAGCTTTGGCCACATCTTCTATGCCTTTAAGATATAACCGATCAACTAGCATTCCCTCTGATTCCATTTTGACTAGAAGCTCACCAAATGGCTGCAAATATTCCTGGTAGAAATCATACATGTTTTTGTGTAAAACACGTACTCCGTCAAGATTCCAAGGCATGTCCGAAAGATGACTTTTTAGGCTCTCATAAAGCTTTAGAGTGCTTCTAGCATCTAAGACAGAGTAACATATCCAAGGAATTCTCTCATCTCTCTGCAGCACATCAACAGGAGCAATGGTAGTCATTTTACCCTCCGATCCATCAATCTTCAACTTTTTCTGGCCAAATATAGTTGTCATGGACACCTTACCAATCAAATCCTTTTCGTGGTCCAGTTTAGCCCTAGACATTACATGTCTGTCACCTGTAAGTCCTTCAAGAGAATAACCACCAACCCAGCGCCTGGATGAATCCCACAGGCGTGCCATGTGCATTGTATCAGCATGAAATCCAGAAACCTTAAATCCATAGTTTTGTATAACATGACAGTCAAAGCTATAGTTATGCCAGACCTACAGAATGCACCAACGACTTTGTTACTTCAAAATTTATTTTGAATCCCATGTTGCAAACCCAGAAGTAATATAAATCCATTTTGAGTTTATGAAGCTAGAATTATGCACTTGGATAACCTTTTAGAAACTAATTTATATGAAACATTCTTTTAAAGCTTTTTCTGGAAGCTACTGATTTGAATTTCAGAAGAAAAGCATTTCAGCCCTCTTTTTTAATAGCGTAAGAATAAATGATTTTGAAAGTGAAATGTTTTTACTTTTTCATCAAATAGAATTAATTCTAGGTGTTTGACCTATCAAAATTTTTAAGAAATTCCTGCATTAACACTTCAAAAGAGATTATACTCTACCATTCAAATAAAATAAATTATTCTAAACTTATATAATATTTTCCCAAACAAATCAAATTTATTTAATATCAATTCTTCAAAAATCAAATTTTGTAAAAGATAAGCCAAACAGGCCTTAAAAGATGCACATCAAGAGGAGTGATAGGATTTAAAGCAAAAAAAGGTCCACAGTAAGAGAAGGTTACCTTTTTGATGGATGAATCTTGAAAAAAATCAGCAAACTTATTAAAGATCTCTTTGCCTCCACCATCAAGAACATCTACCCAAATACATGACTTTCCACCTCCAAAATCAGCTTCTGGACCTGAATAAATACTGAAGCATATTATCTCCCCATGATCTACAGGTGTTTCTTGTTTGACATCTATCTTGGCCACCTTGGACAACATTAAAAGTAGGTATATTACATTTCCACATTTATGAAATGTCCATGAGATTCATACTGATACAATAGCTAATATGCACTCAATTGATGAAATGGCTTAAGAATATAATATATCACTTCAATGTGTAAAAGGACAAATTCACTGAACTTGACAAGAATCTAGATATGTACACTGCCGCAATCAAAGGAACAACCATAATAAATGCTAAAACAGACAAGAATTGTACCTCAGTATCACAAGCATGAATAAGATGCCTGTAATTTACTGTGAGCATCCTAGCAACTTCCTCAGCAAGAGAAATATTATTAACAACTAATATGTCTTCATAGATACTACAAAGCCTGCCCCGAAGTTTTAATTGTTCAGAACTACGTGCCCTTTTAACAGATGTTGCATTAGCTTCATCCTTTGCAGTTGTATCCAAATCGCAATTGTCTTTAACTCTATCAACCTTCTCCTTACGGATCTTTGTTGGAGGTACCTTTAACAGGCTGTCCACTCTTTTGGTGTCGGTCAACTCTATTGAGTTGTTTAAGTTAGAATGCTTAACAGAAGGCAAGGCAGGTTCACCAAGTTCCTGCTGCAAATGAGAGTGCTTTGTATTCCAAGAAACAGCCTGTTCCTGACCAGTTGAAGTGACTGCATTTGATGCAATCCTGAACCTATTCTGCAAGTGCATTTCCTTTTTACTTTTAGACAATTTATTGCGTTCCTCAACCCAGTATTGTCGAGCAGGGTTTGTGCGAAATTGAGCCAACCCCATAATCTTAACTTGACTATTAGAGGGATGTAGAGGACCCGACTCTTCTTCATATCTCCTTTCCTCCAACATGCCATATGACATGTCTGAAAATTTCTTAACTGAAATATGTACAGGAGATTTATGGCCATACTTCACGTCCTTAAATTTATTCAACCCAAAAGGTGGTCTCTTTAGGCAGGAATAACCTTTTCTGAAAGACAATGCACTATGTCGAAGGATATTGTTGGCAATCAAGATTGATTGTACTTTTCTTCTGCAGGTCATATCATGCAAAAAAGTTAAAAAAAAGAAAAAGGTACCAATAAATGGAATATAAAGGTATATTTAGCTTTTCAGTTTAGCAAGAAGAAGAAATAGTACAAGAACAATCAAGAAAAAAAATCTCCCATAGGTGTGAGCTAAATCAATACATATTATGAGTTTTGAAATGTCAAAAATAATATTAAAAAAAATACCCATTATCCAGCATATAATATGTGCCAACGTACTCCACATTTACATATAGTTAGTCCAAGGATCATAAGCAGTTTCCAGCTTTTATGTGAGATTGTGAAAACATTATGGAGTTGATCACCGGTATCAAACTAAGGAAATCGACAATTAACACAAACAATTTTAGCTTACTCTTTGTTTGATCAGTAATGAAAGATATAGAATTCCAAATAAAAAAGAGTGCAGAAGGGAAAACAATTCGAAGACCATAGAGCCTTAATATCATTTACCTACCCTTCATAACTTGCCATTCAAAGATGATTTTTTTATGTTAATTAAACTTTTTAGTCACTAGGGTCGAAAGCTTAGCAACAAAAAGATTTGAAAATTACTATCAAGACACAAGCAACCTCAAGTGAAATTTACACGGTGACGCCCCTTTTCTGGTGTTCAGTGCAACAATCTGCATAACCCTACGAGCTTTCAGTTTTACTTCTACTTTTGTTCAAATCTTTATACCCTTTCAAGTGAAAACCATGTTCAAGCACTGGCAATACCAGAACCATCCATAAACTGAACATTCACAATAACAAAGTCACAATGTACAACCTTACCAAAATGCTTCAGAGGCCATCTTCTGAACACACAGCCACTCAAATACACTCCACAAAACCCTTTCACAATCAAATCAAACTGCTCATGCACCTTTAATCAATACCTCCCCTCACCCCTCTTATCACTTCAGAAACACCAGCAGAAACCAGCCACTCCACAAAACACCAGCAACGATAAACAAAACCATACTAAAACACTTCAAACTTAATCCCCTGAAACCCACTATTCCCTATATCAAAAGTTCAAACGCAAAGAAAAACCAAAACCATCAAACAGAAGACAGTTCAGCCGAATAGTATTCCACAACAGCAAAACAAATTCTTCAAGCCATCTAACAAAGCAACCAAAACAAGAAAAACACACTGCACACACACCACAAAGACAAAAGCGACACCCAATGGAGAAAAGATGAAAACTTTAAAGGAAAAACAACCTGGGGTGTGGTGATTGAGAGGGAGCCAAGAGGGACAGAGAAGAGAGAGCAGTACGGAAGTGGCGGGAACAAGAGGGGCAATACAAAGGGGTGGTCTGAGAAGAGACCCCCATGGTGGCAATCACACCCACAAGCCTCCCCAGCTTTGAGCCTTTGTGTTGTGACAGTGGCAAAAAAGGTAAATAAGAGTTTCAGGGCCTTATTTGAGTTGGAAGAACACAAGTGTGTCTGTGAGTGAAGAGTTTATATGAAAAGAGGGCGAAAAAGGGTTTCAAGTGAGAGAGAGAGGCCATAAACCCTGAAGCTTTGAAAATTCATGCAACTGCAGAACAGAGAATGATGGGAACAAAAATTATAAAAAGAAAATAACGTGGGAAAGGGTAAAAGTTTTTTATTTTGTTTTTTTCTTTATTGGAGAATTAAGGAGCAAATAGGTTCGGTTCGGGTTAGGTTAATATAGTGCCTGCTCAACACTAAATATTTTTCAAAATAATATACTTCTTTCGGTCTTAAATTTAAATAGCATGTGTTATATAACAAGAATTCTATAGTATAAATAAAACCTAGGAGAAAATAAATCTAAATATCATGTGTTATAACAAGAATTCTATAGTATAAATAAAAGCTAGGAGAAAAAAAATCTAAATATCATGTGTTATAATAAGAATTGTAGAGTATAAAAAAAAGAAAGAGAAGATGTTTAAAAAAAAAAAGTCTAAAGGAGACACCATCTACTTATTACATACTCAATATTTGGTTTAAAAAAATTCATTAAATATAATAAACTCTCAATGATTTAGGTATATAATCATTTGAAAAAAAATCTATATTTTTCTTCAATTTAGAATTAACATTATAATAATCTTCACTTACTTAAAGTCTTAATAATTAAACTTCTTAAAAATTTTGTCTATATTTTCTTAGAATAAGAATATACTATTTTTTTTTATTATTGTAACTCTCAAAATTATTTTTGTTTTATCGATGTATTTCATTTCAAACATAAATCCCAGAAATTATTTTTATTCTTGAAACTATATCATTATATCTACTAAAATTTAACTTATTATCAATATATAAGTATATAATAATATCTTTTTACTAGAATTAGTGTACATATATTTATCAACATCACTATTACAAACTAAAACATTATCAAATTTTTTATGCATTGTCTTGATGTTTGTTTCAATTTATATAAAGATTTAAAAAATTTGCATATGTTGTATTCTTAATTAGGAACTACAAACTCTTCAAGCCGAGGCATATGAATCTTTTTCACTAGTTCACAATTTAAAAAGTTGTCTTTATATTCATTTAGTGAATAATTAACTTATAAATGACTATTAAAGCTATCAGAACTTGAATAAAAGAAAACTTAGTAACTAGGACAACTATATCAAAATAGTTTATGTTGGATTTTTGATTAAAATCTTTTGCTACTAATTTAGCTTTATATTTTTCTATGGGTCCATAAAATGATACTCTTTCTTAAATATCCACTTACAAATAATAAGTCTTTCTCTTTTAGGAAAATTTACTTAAGTTCAACTATTATTTATTTTTTAATATAATCAATTTAATTCTTAATAGCCTTATCTAAATATTTTTTTTTTTTGCATGAGAAACATTAATGACCTTTTAAAAACTTATTGGACCATTTTCAACTAGGTATGTGTAAAAGTCATATCCAAAATAAGTTTATTTCCTTTGTCTTTTACTTTACTTCAAATCCTTGCACATGACTTCACTAACCATTTCTATATGTTGTTCAAATATATCATTAACATTTGAAGGGAATATATCATCAAATAACTCAATATTTTTAGTCTCTACTATAGCATTATGATCAATTGCATAACTTTTAAGAACAATAAACCTATATGAAACATCATGTTATGCATAGCCTAAGAACATGGAATCAAAAGTTCTAGACTATATTTTCTTTTCTAAGGATTATGCAACATTACTTTAGTTTAACATTCCCACACTCTTAGCTGTTTAAAAATAGGTTGGTAGCTTTTCTCTAACTCATAAGGTGTTATCAGTTTTAGTGTATGATATCCTGTTTTCAAAAACATGTAAAAAAACCTTCTCCCCAAATATTATTTAATAGTACAAAAAATAACAAGCATAATATTCATCATTTCTTTCAAAGTCTTATTTTTCCCCTTAAATACTCCATTAGATTTAGGTGATTATGGAAGGGTTACTTCATGAATAATATATTCATTTACACAATAATCATTAAACATAACATATTCACCACACATATCCAATTTAATCATTTTAAAATGATTTTCTACTTTTGTTTTGTAAGTTAAAACCATATCAAACATTTCATCATTATGTTTGATTAAGTATGTTTTAGTGTATCTACATTAATCATCTATAAAAGTTACACAATATTTTTTACCGCTTCTGAACATGGTTTATTACAAACCAACATGATCAATATGAACTAAACCAAGGAGTTTAGTTTGAAATTTTACAAAACAACATGTGTTCCAGTTAATTTAGATTCTACATTTATATCACATTTTCTACTTTAGTCATGCATGTGAATTAATCTTAATCATTGCAACAAATATCTATATGCAAATTCATTAACAACTTTAAAAAAATTGAGTGCAAAAATATATTGATCACAATAACCATTCCCACAAATAGATTATTTTATGTCACAACAACATTCTCAGTACCTTTCTCAATAATACGATAAAGATTTAAATTAACTTTAATTAAGGACACATGTAACATGTTATTTAAATCCAAAATCTTTTTATATGTGAACTTTACAAAAAAAATTTCATTTTCTTAAAACCGATGTTGTCCTAAAATCATCGAGATATACTAGTTATTTTCCATCCCTGATACCAGTCTAGGAAGTAAACACATTTTTGTTTGTACCTATTTGTTTGGTATTCCCAAAGTCCACCACCTATTTGTTCACAGTGTTTGCTTGAGAAATGGTCACAACAATTGTATTTTCCTCTTCAACTAATTTTTTCTTAGGAGGTTATTGTTTTTGGCTCTAAGTCTTGAGGTCTATAGTGTATTGGCTTTCAACAAACAAAAAAAGTTTATTTCATTTTGAAGATATGGTTAGATACTTTAGGATGAGAATATTTTAATTATTTTTCTTCTGGTGATTAGTTTTTTAAACATATATTTTTTTGAGTTTGTTTGCCATATATGTTTTAAGAAATAATTGCAACAATACATTAATCATATGAAAAGATGATCCTATGTAATTCTTACTTGATTTAGAGTAAATCTTCTTCAAATCTTTTGCAATACTCTTGCTATAGATATGGAAAGAAGATATATACAAATTAATACCTGATAAAGATGGAAACAATTGATAATTACAAAAATGATATCTCAAACAAAAATTTGTATCTAAATTTCACGAAGATATTTTGTGACAAATAAGGAAACATTTATAATTGTAAGAATAATAATATTTGAGAATAAATAGGAGATTATACATAGAGATTGGAAAAGGCATAAAGAGGGCACCGCATCGCAACATAACATAAACCCTAGTTTTATTTCCTTTTCTGATTCTTATGTTTTCATCATCCTCATGAAGGTTAAACTCCCTTGGATCGATTCTCTTATGATTTCATAATGAATTCTAAGGTTTCTATTTAATACAATTTTGTTCTTATGTTCTATGTAACAATTTTGTGTTATTATTGGTCTTTTTGAAAGCTATTTGCTGGAGAAGTAATTGTTTTCTAACGCTTGATAATAATTCATATCTTTTTTTAGTTAGAGTTTTTAGTTAATTCTCTTAGTCTTAATCAATTTATTATACACTTAGTTATATATATATATATATATATATATATATCATTAAGTAGACGCTTAGAGACCATGTGAGATATTGAATACATCAATAATCGCTTGTTTTGTTGCTAAAATTTTGTTGAATTTAATTAACACTTGTTTAATTGAGTTCAACTCTATGAAGATAATTGAAGGATAATAATCTTAACAAAATTAAGAAATAATTTGTTTGAGATAATTTGATAGTCAACCTGATTGCTTTATTGTTTTAATCATCTAATATATTTTTTTACACAACAATCCTCAACCCTCATTTTCTTTACTGTTATTATTAATTTTCATTGCTTGTAGATGAGTTTTGAGCACTAGTTCACTGAATTCACTATTGGATCTGTTGGGAGATGAGTTTGGATTAACTTTCTTTTATCTATGTTATCATCTTTTTGGTGTTAGAGTCTAAAACTGTTTTAAACAATCGACATTGAAATTCTTTTAATTCGTTCATAAAACGACTAGAATCATACCTCCACTATTAAGATTGAGAAGCGATAGAAAACTTCCAAATACAAAGATTAATCAGCAGAAATTACATGATATTCTAAAAGTGATTGATCTTATAAGAACATTTAAAAAATTCATCTAAAAAAGTAACTATTAAAAGAAAATAAAAGTAAACGCTAAATACTCTAACAAACATACTTAAATGTTCATCACTATTTAATTATTTGTATAATTAATTTGTGTGGTTAGGAATATGTCTATATACGAATTTTCAATTTTGAACATTTTTATATGATATCTTTTAGTCCGGTACATGTAATATACTAAATGAGTTAATTTTTTTATGTGTTTTTTTTATTTAAATCACTTAAAATTTTTTAAACTTTTTTTTCTCTTTAATAAAAGTAGAGGCAAATAAAATTTATGAAAAATAATGTTAAAAATAAGTAATTTAATGTGGATACACAATTAAAATAATTTCATATGATCATTATATAAAACTAGTGGAAATACACGCTTTTTTGCACCTCAATTTTTTAATTAAACTCATACAGTTTAAAAAATACATAATTTTAAAAGAATGATTTAAAATTAAAAGTTATATTTATATTTGGAAACATTCATTAGTTATAGATGGAAAGAGAAATTTAACGAATTTTATTAAATAAAAAATATTTGTATATATTAAAAGATAAAATTATCTAATTAAGAATTACAATAAAGATAGTTTAAAAAATATGTCTTCTTAAAAAGATAAAATTGTTTAACAAAAAAAAAATATACTAATAGTGCTTAAAAAGTATATCCATTATAAAAAAAAAAAACAATTTAAAAACCAATTTTTAACTACCAAATAAAATAGTTGCTAATTATGATCAAAATAATCATTAAATTAAATTTTGGTTGTTAAATAATTATAAAATAAGAGTAATAATTGGATTTAGTGACTAATTAAGTTAAAATAATTGATATCTAGCATTAGCTACCAAGGTTCTAAACTCTTGATATCTAATGTTAGATAGAAATTATATTGACTTAATTGGTCACTAAATTCAATCATTATTTTTATTTTATAGTTATTTAGCAACCAAAACCTAATTTGACAATTAATAACCACTTTATTTGGTAATTAAAAGTTGGTTTCTAAATAGTTTTTAGTATGAATAAATTTAAAAGAACCGTTAACATTCATTTCAAAATAATTATTTTAAAAATTAATCATGTATTAGTATAACAAACTTTTACAATATAAGTACATTCTGGTAAAATTTATTTAACTTCTATGAAAAGGTGAAAACAATCATTTTTAAAATATAAAATAAAGTGAAGGAGAATTTAAAAAGAGAAAAATAGTTTATTTTTCTCTTTTTCATCTCATCTACTTGTTTATTCTTATTTTTTATAGTTATCTATAAAAGATTATTTTTCTTCCTTTATTTCTCTTCTTCTATTATGTTTTTTTTTTTTTCATATTTTGAGCTATATTTTTTTTAAATATAAATTATAAAAAACAATAAATTTATTTTTTATGTTTAATTTAAAAAAATATTTTAAACAAATGGTTCAATAATCCATTATTAGCTCTGAATATGACACATTATAAATTAAGGTTTCAAAATCAATTTTTAAACAACTAAAATAAAAAGATCAAGCATTAACAAGCCTAGGGTGTTGGAATTTCATTAGAGCACATGTTTTTTCTTTGCCTTGTTTAATAGTTTGATCACATGAAGATAAATCAACATAATAAACCAACATAATAAAATGTATGGATATTCACAATTGCTATTCTTTTTGTTGATACTACTTTCTTTTCATTCTTCTTCTTTCCATCTTCATTCTCATGATTGTTGTCTCCATTTTTATTATATTAGCTGAGTTCATTATTATCTTCTTGTTGAGTAAGAGAAATTTCTTTTGTGGGTTGTGGTTCGTCCATTTCTACTCTTTTTCTTGCTAAAAATTCAATGGCTGTAACTACATCACTCATTAAAGGTCGAGTTTCATCCTCCTCTTGGAGACACATTGCTGCCACGGCTAGAGCTTGGTATAAACTCTTGATAGGATACTTGTCTTTTAGCAATGGATCTGCCATTTGTGTAAACTTCTTCCTATCTTTTAGAAGTGGTTGTGCCTGAAAAAAACGTAAATCCTAATTATTTCATGTTACTTTCTTTTTCAAATAACATCTTTCACACAATTCATATTTGAGTCTAATAATTTGAATTTAAAATGTCAATTTTATAATCTTCTTCTAATGATCCAAAATTTATGAATGCATGTCCATGGAATCTACATCTATATAAATTGGGAGAAAAAAAGAAAGAAAAGGAAGAAAATATAGAAAATTTAATAAATGTAAAAGAAGTTAATTGTGTAATAAAGAAGAAAAGTTATAAAAATGTAAAGACATACCCAAACATATTTTACTTTAATATTTTTTCCTAGAGATATACTATGAACTTTAGTACATAAGAAAGGTTTTGCACACATACCCAAACAACTAAATTTTGCTCTTCTTCCGGTCTTGAATATTCAATTACTCTTCTTCCTGTGATCATCTCCAGAAACACCACTCCAAAACTATACACATCTGATTTTGTAGTCAATTGTCCTGTTGATGCATACTCAGGAGCACAATATCCATATGTTCCCATAACCCTGGTAGACACATGTGTTTTGTTTCCTGTTGGACCAAGCTTTGCAAGTCCAAAATCAGACAATTTAGGATTGAAGTGTTCATCTAGCAATATGTTTGATGCTTTGAAATCACGATATATCACTGGAGGGTTTGCTTGGTCATGCAAATATTCAAGTCCTTTTGCTGCACCTTCTGCAATTTTCATTCTGGTATGCCAGTCCAAAGGCTTTGCTTCTTCAGTTAAGTCTGAAAATCATTATTCTAGTAAGTAACGTTTAAATTCTTGTTAAATTATAATATGTGAATTAGACAAATTTTTTTCCTTTTTTTTTTCATTTTTAGTATTTTTTTGTACCTTCAAGAGAAATGATAAGAGCATGTTCTTTTAAATACATTCTTTTATTATATATAAAAAATACATAATTTTATGGGTTTCATATTTTATTTAATGAATATTTAAAGAGTAGTGCTAACATTTATGTTCATATAATCATATTGTGACAACTTAGTTTAATTATTTTATTTATTCAAATTGGATGCTCAAGTTGGATATGATTAGGGTTTGACTATTATGCATGGAAGGATAAGGAAAATATGTAAGTACATTTACTTACCAAGTAAGTGATCTTCTAAAGAACCATTGACCATGTATTCATATACCAAAAGTCTATGTTCACCTTCAGCACAATACCCTATCAAGTTGACAAGATTAGGGTGATGTAAAAGACTTAAAATGAAAACCTCTACAAGAAATTCTCTGTTTCCTTGAAATCCATTCCTATCTAGTTGCTTCACAGCAACAACCTGCAGGTGACACAAAACTTTAAAGGTTAGTCAAAACTCAGATAAAATTCTTTTTTTTTAACACAATTTTTCAATGAGAAGTTAAAGTAATCAATACTTGATTGGTGCTTTTGAGATGTCCTTTGTATACTCTCCCAAAACCTCCTTCACCAATCATGTTGGTAGGATGAAAGTTCTGAGTTGCAACACATAATTCGTGATAAGAAATGATCCTAGAAGTAATGTTTCCTTTCCCAAGCTTTGCTATCTCATCTATAATAAAGTTTCGCTTGCCATTATCTACAACACAAAATTTGTTTAGTTTTCAATATTGTTATTTGTCTTTTATAAGACATTTTTCACTATAAACTTGATAATCAATCTTAATCGTTCAACCTCTAAAGTTTGCCCATTAAAAGATACACAAACTCTTGTGTTTTAGATCCTTCACATTTCACAATATTATTGGAAGATTTGATAAAATTTACAAAACCTATGCATCACAATATTTTGATTGTTCTCGTATCACATTTCTTTCTCATTTTAGACCTCTTTAACAAATGATTATATGAAACACCATTTTACCTTATAAACCATACAATTGATAGAAAATATACAATTCAAAAGTTCACGAACAATAATATAAAACAAAATTACGAAGAAGATACGATTCAAAAACTCACATACAAAACAAGAATAAAAGACACAATTATAAACAAAATGGAATTCAAAAACCCACATACAAAATAAAAACAAGAGATATAATTATAAAAACTTACCTGATTTGAAAGAGATGTTGGAAAATGAGCCCACACTTTTATTATCATTATCTTCCTTAAAGCTCTTCTTCGATATCTTCTTGTTGGGCCTCTTTTGTGATGCACAACAAGTAAATAAACTCATTCTGATTTTGCATTGACTTTCCAAACCCTTCTCTTAGCAAGCAAATGTTACCCTGTAATCCAACATTGCTCTAGCAATACCCAACACCCCAGAAGTGCTTTGTTCAATTGCTCTTTATTCAAACCTTGTTCTGCAAAATACCATGTAAATGTTCTAGATTTTGAGAATCTTTCCCATCTCACATGGTTTCTTTTGCTTCTTCAAGGCATATGAGCTTGGAACGGACATGAAGACATAGTTAAATTTGCCAATACCAAAAATAGCCAAAGTGAGTTATCATGTTTAACTATGGCTCTTGTTGCGTATCAAGTTTATCTGTTACAACAATTTAACGTAGGATTTGTTACAACAAAGAAGTATATATATATAATTATTGTAATATCTTTCAGGCTAAGAGTTTGTTTAAGATAAAATAAAATGATTTTAATATAGAACAATTTAGTGGTTATTTTGAGTTTAAGAAAGAAATTAACTCATGTCTGTTTAGGATTATTTTTTTTAAATTAACGTTATGAAAAATTGTTAATTTTTATTTTTTCAGGTTTTTAATTATTATTGAAAATGATTAAAAATGATTAGTTTTGTGAAAAGTTTTCTGCGACACAAAAATAAACTAAAACAAATAGACCCTTACTAAAACAAATAGACCCTTCAACAACGCAATTTTTTTTTTTTTTTCCTTCAAATGAAAGCGTTTTCTGAAAATACAAAATTTCCAACCTGCTTCTGAATAAGGCAAAAATTTCTTCATTATGTGAATAAGATGTGTTATTCAAGTGAAAAAAGAAAAGTTTACATGTTATACCCACTTTTCTTTTACAGCTAGTTAACAACTCCTGATATTATCATTTTAATAATTTCACATTATTTCATTACAAGTTTACTTTTCTATTATATATATATATATATATATATATATATATA
>Ga0099824_1003321_pt1 | contig 23489 bp, 12 predicted proteins | sample SiratrowhiteBW_FD_76837 | JGI IMG/M metagenome (GOLD analysis project Ga0099824, IMG submission 76837) | Root nodule microbial communities of legume samples collected from California, USA - Siratro white BW | ecosystem: Host-associated > Plants > Roots > Nodule | place: USA: California... | reverse complement strand
TTTTTTTTTTAAATTTTAAAAAAAAAATAAATTAATTTTTTTTAAAAAAAATTTTTTATTTAAAAAAAAAAAAAATTTGTTTTGGGAAAAAAAAAAAAAAAAAAAAAAAAACTTTATCCTACGCTACCCATATGGTACTAATCAAATTTTTTCATACATGCCCTTCGTTTTATATTAATAAAAATGGAAATGAAAATAACATTAATAATAATGATAAAATTTTAAATTTAAAAACTTAATTTCATTCCTCTTGAGTTAATTTTTTTTATTTCCACTATATTTTTAACATAATTATTGTCTTTTAATTTGACACTTATTTCTTTTCATGTTTTTTGTCTTCCTTTCTATTGAACACTTTTAGAATTATTTAAAGTGTCTCTAAATATTTTTTTTATATTTTCATAATATATAAAAAAAATTACTTAAGTTTCTTTAAATAAATCATTTTACTTTAAATAAATTATTTTACATTTTCAGGCTATATTTTCTTCTAATTTAATAATCAAGTATGAATAACCTCCTTGAATTATTAAAGTTAAAATTATTAAATTTAAAATAATAATAACGAAGATACAAAAATTAAGAAATACAATATAAGTAATTCAATTATATATATAGAGTAATTCAATTATATATATAGAGACACACACTCGTTGTTGTAAAATGATATTCTACTTTTATTTAATCACAAAATATCATTGATGTCATAGTTGTGCTATATATTGAAAATACATAATTTTCTATTTATAACCTTATTATTTTCACTCGATATATTGTCATTTATACTTATATTCGAGATTCATTATTGACTATATTTAACAAATTTTGAATCTTGACCTGTACAATTTGGTAATTACTCAGTTTTGTTATTTTGGTTTTAGGTTTATAATCTTACAACAATTCAGTCCAAAACCTATATATGCTACTTGTTACTAGAAGTATTTCTCACTTGTCACCTAGCTCTCATACTCACTACTTACTTTTTTATACACCTAATTGATAACGTACTTATTTGATCATCCAAGTATCTTCTGCATGTATATTTCTCACTAAATCTTGAAACTACTTCAACTCAAATCTTTATATCTCAAACTTGGATCAAGTGAATTCTAATTTATCTCATACAGACACTAGTTTAGATCTTGATATGAATAATAACTAACCATCATTATTAAACAATCACAATGTTTTAACATATATTTGTGTATCATATTCAAATTTTATTTTTACAAAATAACTAAAATATGAGTGTTTTATATAAATGATGGTGGTGTATATTCAGATTTTGATGTTTACATGTAACATGAATTGAGTTAATAAGCATGAGCATGAAAATGCTAGAAATATGAATACGAATACAAAATTTAGATTGAATAAGAATGAAAAAGTAAAAAAAAAAAAAAAAATTAAGTTAAGAAAGATTTGATTTCCTATATTCGTGAATCTCTTGAAATATTTATACATTGATTGATTTTTTTGGTATCTTTTCAGGTAATTTTGTGGTATAACATGTATGTCTAGATGCATAATTGAATAGATTTCATGTAATGTTTGTTTACATACCAAACTTTATGAAATTACCATTTATCCAATAAATCTGATCTATTTTAAAGAAAATTCATATATCTATGTATGCTTTGAATATTTTAAAAACAAATAAAAAAAATTGTATGACGATGATACTACCTTTATTGTTCTTAGAAAAATAGTATCAAACGAGAACTGATATGTTATAACATGAATCTTTTTGTAATTAAAAAAATACACAATCCGTGCTTTATAACATGATTTATTCGTTGTTGTTGTTGTTAATTTTTAAAAAATATCCATTATGCTATAGAAATTTTAATAGATAATGTTGAGTTTTATTCACAATTTTAATTTAACATGGAAACCTTCCTATTATTTATTGTTATGCGCTCAGAATAATAGTGGTGCTTAAGGATATAAATGCAATGGTCAATAATGCACTTTTGATTAGTAGAGTGACTTTCGAACTAGAAAAAATAGGAAAAAAAATGAGAATAAAAATGACAGGAAATAAAAAGAAGAAGAAAATGACATCATAAAAAACCGGCTCCAACAATCACGTTAAATAATGAAAATGCATGAAAAAAAAATGAAAAACAAAAATCTTATATGTAAGATATATGCAATACTATTTAACCGAATCTAACAATTACAAATAAGAACAAGTGATACGACAAATATCTTCTCACCCATAGTTAATAAACTAATGTTGTTATCAGCGGGGACATGATTAGGTGTGTGAAGTTAAAATTTAAACCGATTAAAATTAATAAGCAAAGAGACAAAAGTACCCAATAATATATAAAAACCTTAATAATGACATAAACATGCGACCAGGGTTGGGTTTCGTTTGTATGGATTGGGCTTTTGAACGAAAAGCCCACTATGAGGCCCAATAAATAATACAGTCAATAGTTGGTAGGTACTGTTTGGTTTGGTTTGGTTGTGTATTCCATTGGTGATTACGAGGAACTCATGTGAACCACTGAATGTTCTGCTTCTGGAGTCAGAATAAAAGACTTATTTTCTTATGTTGGCAGGACAAAATCACTTTGCGCCAAAGTACATGCAAACCAAGGAAAAAAAGTAATCAGTCGATAGTGGGAAAGTTCTAGGAAATTTCCTTCCAAAAATATATAACGATGATAACTATTTTCATACCATTTTTTTATAATTTTTATTCACTTCATTATATTGTTTATCTTTTATTCTTTTCTTATCTTTCTTAAAATTATAATGTCTAATCTTATCACAAACATTTATTATAGACACACAGTTTCTCTTGGTATATTTTTTTTTTATATATTAGGAAATCGTCAAGGAACGAAATAAAAAAGTGACGAATAATACATTTTATTTGAACATAGAGTTATAACTATTAATTAAAATGATAATTAAAATGTTATATAAAATGATTTTTTGAAAGTAAAAAAAATGAAACGAGCTAAGTAATTTTATGTGTTTGTCTAATATTTTTCATCAAAATGATAAGTGACAAGATATTATAATACAGGGCACAGTATTCGAATACCAAAAATGTGTGTATTTTAGTATAGCACGACATAATTCTTTTTATCGAATTTTTGATCAATTATTTTCTTGTTGCGTGCCTTATCTATACAGTTGTCAATTTTCTTAAAACTCTCACACCAACTGAACGGATATTTTAATCACATTATTTGACCTGAATTATTTTTGGCTCAAATTTTATAATATAACACTACACGAAAAATGTAAAATAAATTCAAAACAATATTCTTTTGAGTAGATTAAAGTCGATACCCTTGGTCAGCTTGCGTAATCATTTAAGAAATATCTCAACATTTATTCTTAAATCTTATTGGTTCTATGCGGAATGAAACATGACACCTACTCATGAAATGGAAAATCATAAATGTCATTTATCCTATGTTTTACACCAATGAAGAGATAACTATTTTAGAATTATTTTTCTAATAATGAATCAATAATAATTAAAAGTTCTATCATGAGAAGCTTCACTGGGAGAAAAAAAGAAGAAGAAACAAAGGCTAGTGCTAAAATTTTTAACTTTGATGTGATGTAGTAAAATGTTATGAAACCTCAAAGGGGCTGTTTGTTGTGTGTGAACACGAGAACACAAGAAAACAAACCGTATTAAAAATGTAAGTTTGTTAATTCTATAAATATTTTCACATCGTGTATTATTCATGTATATACATAAAAAGTTTCCCACTAAATTGCAGAAAGTGTAGAATAATTTGTGTTCTAAAAAAAATTTCAAAACTAGTCACTGATAAAGTTCATTTAATCTATGGCAAAAGTAGTACTTTTTTCACTTTTAGGAAAAGAATTATGTTTGATTAAAAATAATGAAAACATTTCTTTTACAGAAACAGACCTGTGCCAATCCAAACAAAAGTCATAAATACAATCTACAATTTGTTGGTGTGAGGCAGATATTTCTAAAACAAATGATTTTTTAATTTGATAATGTTAATTAGGTTGCAGGTATAGCAAGTTACTGCCAAGTTATGAATGGACATCCATCAATTATTATTTATTCGTTACGACCTTCCACCTTTTGTGGGTGCTTGTGTGCAAGTTCTTTCTATATTATCCGCGGGGTGCTCATAGCAACAACATCAGTTTCTGCAGTAGCTTTAAGCTGCTAAAAGGTTTGTTTTTTATTTATTTATTTTAAATATTTTTATCGTGCGTTCAACCCTCTTGATTCCTCTACCTTATCATCTTGTTTTTGTTTTGGTTTTCAATCTTTGATCTTGGAACATGAGGATGAGTTTACTCTAGTTGACTTCTGTCCTCTACTAACTATCCACACCCCCCTTTCTTCAAATCATTTGTTGATTCTCCTTTCGTTTAGATTTTGAGGAATCTGTTGGTATAATTGGTATGTGGGTGTTGGGGATCTGTGTAAATTTGTTTGTAACATTAGTAGACTGAACTGATTCTGTTTATTATTATTTTTTTCTATGTGCTTTATGTTTTATGTGTTAAACTGGTGGAGAATTATAACTTCCATGGAGAACACAGAGATAAATCAACTGTGAATAAAGTTAATTATAACTCACAAGTTTGGGGTGAAAATCTTAGCAATATCTTTTCCTTTCTGCCTCGTTGACCAAACATGGAAACGATAAACTTTTGCTCAATGCCTTTTCTTTGAAAGAAATTGACTTGTTAGATGACCATATACTCTAGATTGTATAGGAAGCTAAAAACTTTATTGTGAATATGATTGTAGGAGTAATTACTACCCGAACCGTTAAATATCTGTAGAAAAGAGGATTATGTTCTTTTGTTTATTTATTTATCTGAGATTGGCTGTGTGGAGAATATACTACAAGGACTTTGGTGTCTCAACAGTTTTATTTTCTTTATTGTTCCATTCTAACTTGCCTTTTGTGTAAAATTAGGACCTTATTCAGTTCAACTTACTTTCTGATTACCTTTTGAGGCAGATTTTCCTTCACCATGGAGCGAAAGCATTTGATGGTGGCCTTCTGTTTATGGGCATTAACATGTTCCCTTCTTCCATCTTTCTCCTTTGGAATTCTGAAAATTGGTCTGAAGAAGAGACCTCTAGATCTTAATAGTATTAAGGCTGCTAGAAAGGCAAGAGAAGGTTTAAGATCTGGAAGGCCAATTATGGGTGAGCATGATCAGTTTATTAGTAAGGCAAAAGGTGAAGATATTGTGCCTTTGAAAAATTATTTGGATGCTCAGTATTTTGGTGAGATTGGAATTGGCACACCCCCTCAGACCTTTACTGTTATTTTTGATACTGGTAGTTCCAACCTTTGGGTTCCATCATCAAATTGCTACTTTTCTGTGAGTTCAACTTAACTTTATGTCTTTAGAAATATGTACATATAAGCTTATCATGTTGACTAGTTTTCTCTCGCAGCTTGCTTGCTATACCCATAATTGGTACAAGGCAAAGAAATCCAGAACATATGTCAAAAATGGTAATTCCTTTTTGTCATTGTTCATGTTGATATAGTGGTACTGTGTATTAAATGATATTCTATACCTTATTGTATGTCATGTAATGTTAGTTTAATCGGAATTTCGTAACCATCTTGTTGATCAGGAACATCATGCAGAATAAATTATGGATCTGGATCAATATCTGGTTACTTCAGTCAAGATAGTGTTAAAGTTGGCAACGCTGTTGTCAAGGAGCTGGTGAGTGCTGTATTTGTGAGCTTCCACTCAATATTGATTGTACATAGCAATACTTACAAATGTTACTACTGTAAACTGTAGGATTTCATTGAAGCTACCCGAGAAGGAAGTCTTTCCTTTCTGTCAGCGAAGTTTGATGGAATACTGGGACTTGGGTTTCAGGAGATCTCTGTTGAAAATGCTGTGCCATTATGGTGTGTTTCAGCCTTTCTTTGTCGTTTCATCTGTATCCAATTTCATTGTTAGAGTTGGATATGGATTTATTTTTTGTGCCTTTAACTGACCAGTCCATCATAAAATCACAGGTACGAAATGGTGGAGCAAAATCTTGTCGGTGAGAAGGTGTTTTCTTTTTGGTTGAATGGGGATCCAAATGCAAAAAAAGGTGGTGAACTAGTTTTTGGAGGTGTTAACCCGAAGCACTTCAAAGGAGAACACACTTATTTTCCAGTTACCCAAAAAGGTTACTGGCAGGTTAGCAAATTCACATTTTATTTTATTAGGATTTCCTTTTATATATATATATATGTATGTATATATTCATGTATACATATGTACGTATGGATTTATTCACACTAGACAATTCTTTAACATAAAAGTTTTCTTTTGCAGATTGAAATTGGGGATTTTTTCATTGGAGGTGCTTCTACAGGTGATTTTATTGTTCCTCAAGAATTTATCTTCTATTTTGGGGATTTACTAATGGAGGGATTGAGTGGTTAAGATGATTTGGAATATGGTATAGGGAGTGAATCTAGAATGAACTTTTTACTTCCTCATTTGTTTTCAAGAATATAGTGTCAACAAACCTTATCTTTACATCAATAATTGTGAAATAAGATATTTTTTTTCTCTTATTTGTTGCATATGCTTTGATTAATGTGCTTCTAATTCTGAAACATATCAATGGTTTTTAGGTGTTTGTGAGGGTGGCTGTGCTGCTATTGTGGATTCAGGAACATCTTTGCTTGCTGGTCCAACTGTATGTGCTTCCATAGTTCTGTAGATTTTTTGCTTATTTTTTCTTATTTATAATTTTTGTTGACCATTAATTTCAGCCTGTTGTAGCTGAAATCAACCATGCTATTGGAGCTGAAGGAGTTCTCAGTGTAGAATGTAAGGAAGTCGTTTCTCAATATGGAGAGATGATATGGGATCTCTTGGTATCAGGGGTAGGTTTCAAATTGAACATGGTTTTTGGCTTTTGATATTTTTCCCGTTTGCATTTTCACTCTTTGGACCTAAATGAGTTTGATCTTGTTGTGCAGGTGAAACCTGATGACATATGTTCACAAGTTGGTTTATGTTCTGCCAAAAGGATTCAATCTAAGAGGTCAGACAGGTCTATGGCCCTTGTATATAGATGTCTACTTTCTGCTTCCCTTGTACTGCTTTTTCACCATATTTGTTTCATTGCTAGTCACTTTGGTAATACTTTGAAGAGATTGGATGAATGTTTGATACTTCTTTCTATTAAGGTTAAAAAGTCAGAGGTATCAATTTCATGCATTAGCAAATGAGAAATGACGAGTTGTTTAAAAATACTGTCAGGGAACCCTTATTATATTTGCAAGTACTAGCTTACTAGTCTATGATCTAATCTTTTTGCCATGGAGAGAGTTTAGGTTTTGACCTCACTCATCTAAAAGCCTTCTATATTTTGTCTGAAACAGATTCCTAAATTACTTTGAATTGTATTTTTGTGCAGCCCTGGGATTGAAATGATAACTGAGAAGGAACAGAGTGAGTTGACAGCAAGAGATACTCCTTTGTGTTCTTCTTGTCAGATGCTTGTTCTTTGGATCCAGAATCAACTAAAACAAAAACAAACAAAGGACAGAGTATTCAACTATGTGAATCAAGTATGCCCTTCGCATATCCCGTTCACAAGCTCAAGCAGTAGTATATTTATGGTTTAGAGTACTGACATATGGTTAATGTTTGTTTTGATCATTGGCAGCTGTGTGAGAGCTTGCCAAGTCCCTCTGGAGAGTCAGTGATAAGCTGTAACAGTCTTTCCAAGATGCCTAACATTACATTCACAATTGGAGATAAACCTTTCGTCCTTACACCAGAGCAGGTTAGGATTTGAACTTTCCATAAATTAAATTACATAGATAGATTAAGGCAAGCTATTTAGTTATTTTTTGTAATTCTAAGAATATTCTTTGTGGTTTCAGTATATTTTGAGAACTGGGGAAGGTATTACAGAAGTCTGCCTTAGTGGGTTTATTGCTTTTGATGTTCCTGCTCCACGGGGTCCATTGTGGTATGTTAACTTCTTCAATTCCATTTAAGATCACATGTTCACAGAATGTACAGAACAACCATGAATGAACATGTAAGCTTTGTTCCTGATGGGAGTGTATGTGTATGCAGGATTCTTGGGGATGTTTTCATGAGGGCATATCACACCATCTTTGACTACGGAAATCTCCAAGTTGGGTTTGCTGAAGCTGTCTAATTAGTAATTATGCTTCTGAAGATATCTTTGCAAAACATTTCAATACTTAGTGTAATGTAAATAAGTTGTTGTAACATCTGTAGCTGTTTATCGAATCACGGATGTATTTTATCCTTTCAAGACATAGATATAAATTTACACTTGGAACTGTTGTGTGCTTTAATGCGAAAACAACAATTTTCATTTCATGCGCTGTTGGGATTCTTGTAATGTGTCAAACCTTATCATGCTTTCCTCCAACTATTGCCTGTGGATTATCAGTGCCTGAAGATTCACGTTAGTATCAGTATAAATTTTCTTGACTGCTTTTTTGTGTTGTGTTCAGACAAGGTTTTAAGGTGATTTATGTATTTATTTCATAAATTTTAAAATACTTTATAGTAAAATATATTTATTCGATTTTTTTTAAATTATACTTTTACAAAATTATATTTGATTATTTGAATTGTAACTTTTTAAATTCTATTAAAAAGTGAAAGTTAAATTTTTTCACACTTTTTTTTCTTTCACCTTATGTTCGGTTTCTTCTCATGTATCTACTTCTCTTCACTCTTCCATTATTTTGTTCCAAATCTTTTTCTCTATCCATTCCGTACTTCTCTTTTTTACCTTTTTTTGTACCGTTTTATTAATATGAAGTGTCAATATTTAAATTTTGAATTATTAAGTAGTATTCTTAATAATTAATTTTCAAAATTATTCAATTTTGAAATTTAATCTTTAAATATATATTTAATTTGTCAGGATTTATATCTTATCCTCATTACTACTAACAGGACACTTTGTCTAATATATTTTAAACATTTATTTTGTTTATTATTTAATATATACTGTTGAAATAAAAATAGACCAATTCATTAAATTATTGTTTCTCATTATTTTTTTATGGTTTTAGTTACTTTTATTGCAACGGTTAGATTTAGTAATATATACAATAAATTTTTAAAAGAATTTTTCCGCTAACAGCAAATAAGGGAGAGCCAGTTCATTTTTTTGGTATCGCAAGGATTGAATTACGTCGTCCAAACTACGAATTTAAAATCTAATGGATATGAATTGATTTACTAAATCATATTTCAAATATCTAAAATTTTTTGAAATTGCAAATTTGCTTATCTAAATAAAAGCGTAATCCTTCTTGCAAATAAGAATGAGAATCAATAACTTAGGATTCTTATTATAAAAACTATTGTATCTAAAATTGGGTACTCAATATCACCTATGGTAGCTTCATTTTTTACTCTTACATTTACTCTCAAGCAAAATTCAACAACGTCTCCGCGGATGTAAATGCACATGCCTTCTAGCAAAGGAAGTCGAAAAAATATAAGCTCCAACAACCTAAACTTTTTTCAATGTCATCGTCATTTCTGAGTTCTGAGAATACGTACATCACTGCATCTAACCAAGCTTTGTAATCACAAACTCACAGATTTCAGTAATGGGGCAGGGCATATGTGGCTTCAAGCTAACGAAAGGTAGTTTTACAGTTTTGTCATTAGTGGTAACCACACCCTACTTAATTTTCATCTGCAACATATTCGAAACTACACATCTAAGTTGTTGGCCGTGGCCTAACATCATGATTCAAGTATCACTGGAACTATGGAAACTTAACATAACCATTGTACTCACGTAAAAATAAAATCCTTGCAAACAAAACATTGTCACATAGATAAGCAGGTAATATTTTTGGTCTACCAAACTATCGTGAAATTCCAAATGTTTTCTTCCTCTTAAACTGAGGATGGTGGCAAATATTAAATAAAACATCTAATGCAAACCAAACCACGATAAATGTCACAACATACTGATACGTCACTGCATGAGTAATGTTCCTTTATTCTTCATCGCTATCATTGCTAAATATAGAGGAGATCGGAACATTTTGCTTCTTTGCAACATTTTGTTTCTTGGCACCAAATGTTATCTGTCAGACATTGTGGACAAGAAAATGGTATTATTAGCATACAAAATGTGTACTTCGCAAGAATGCAAAAGGAACACTAAATGAATTGTCAGGGTTGAAAGTGTACTAGACTTGAATTGGAACAGACAGTATCAAGAATTCAACAATGAGATGTTTAAAAACAGCAAGCACTCCAAACTCCCAAGTATTAGAAGGGCAACTTTTGTTTTCTTTTCAAACACTAGACACCAGGTGGACATACCTTGGAAGCACTGCCTTTAGACGAAAACCCAAACTTCAAAGTATTTCGCTGCTCCTGATCTGTAAGCGCAGTAGCAGTTCTAGATTCAGAGGACACTGTTCCTGATCCAGACTCTTGTTGCAGTTGAAGCCGTTGCTGCTTTTGAGCATCAGCACTGATTGACATTAAGAAACCAAAAATCAAGATGACAGTAGAGAATGTCTGTAAGAATATCGACCCCCTGGCCACCCACCCATAACCAAAACAATAAATAAGGGAAGAAGAGAATAAAAAAAAATGGCCATAAGAGCAAATGGATACATCTGAGCAAACTTTGCCATTTCTCTCTCTTGACGCTGTTGTTCTCGCTTTTGCCTATCATCTCGACTACTACCACCATGCATTTCCTTCATTTGTTTGAATCGCTGTAGTTAACATTGAGTATTTAGCATTAGGAGAGAAAAAAAGAGCTAATTTGGAAATCAAGTTGACAAAAGCAGAACCAAGTTACTGTTAGGTAAAATGTTAACCTTTCTGTGATTGTGATCATAAGAGCTTAAGTGTGCTTCAAATTCCATAGCTAATTTGTATTGCTTGTTGCAGAGATCACAATAAAACACCTTTCGGATTTCTTTCACTTCAGTTTGAATTTTTTGCTCACGTTCAGCTAACACCTGAATTTTCATAATGTGCACGAAGCAGGCAGAAGAAGCCACCAGGTAATAAAAACTGCAGGAAATTCTCAAGACCTTCCAAACTTGATGGTTCCTTATGACATACCAATCCGGTCAAAAGACATGCATATATGCTATATGCAGCCTTCTGCTATGAGGGGTGCAGGTTTGAGAAAATATAAACATCAACTCGATACTACTATGTGGGTTTTGCACTAAGAGCAACTACTAAGGAGTGATAAATCATACCTCCCGCTTCTTCACATGTTCTTCTGTCTCCTCCAACTCAACATCAAGTTTTTTTCTCTGGATATTTTCTTCTGCGGTAAAGAAATCATCTTCTTCTTGCTTACCAACTCCCAGTCTTGGATCTCTAATCCCAGATTTTATTGGCTCAGTGATTCCTGCACACAAGCCCAGGTCAATTTGAAAAATAAGACAAAGCATTTAAAATAAAAGGGCAACACTAAAATTAAATCACTTTCAGCTTAAGCATCCTCTCAATCAGGAACATATAAAATTAATACTGAAAAAAGGAAGTAAAAAAATGAAGTTATTGTCAAAATCCTTTTTTCAATCAGTGGCAAGTGCAAACACTCAGTTGATTCAATAAATGAAGCAATATAGCCCCGAACTAGAGAAAAACACAACTTTTCACCCAGAAGGAAAAATAGAAAGTTTGTGCAAATAGCTCTTTGTATAGCATCAACGAGGGTGCTAAGGGTCACATTAACAAAGATCTCATTTCATACAGACATAGTAATCAATTCAAATGCAGAAATAAAATAACAAAAATTAAAAGCAATCTTTGCATGCCTAGAACAAATTACTACTAATAGGTGTTGATCTATGGAATGACAGAATGAAGCAGCCCGAAAGACCAAAACAACAAGATTTGAAGTCATGTCAGAGAGTTTTGCTCTCTTTCCAACCACTCCAAAGGAATAGAGAAGAAAGTGAAAATAATAGACATAAAGGGCAGGTTCTAACAACACTATGAAGGAGGTACAAAAAGGGGTGCACAGAGGGGTAAGGGGAGATGTTCAAGAGGAACTAAGGAGTAGGCAAAAATTGTGCAGCACAGTAGAAGCTAAAACAATGGGTAAATGCAATGTACAAATATTCATGAATAGAGAAACAAATTGTTAAAATCAAAGAAAGTAATAATATAGTATAAACCTTGTTCATCCTTCCCAAGACCCTTTCCCTTCCATCCCATCTTTTGGAGAAGCTTAAAGCCAATATTAGATGATGTTAACTGTGTGTCCAGAGATGCTTGCTCTACGTTGTCCAGATCAACATTTTCTGTTGGCCTGTGGTTGATTGGCAAGCGGAAATCCTCTGACAAATCCTCAAAAACAGAGTCCTGATATGCCTGAAAAATCAATTCATCTCAATACAATGGAAATCACAGTAATAGTTGTACATCTAACATGTCTCGAAGACACATTATCATATTCATCTGAGTATAAATATAATAGACAATGATTTAAATCCCAGATAGCGGGAAAGCAGCTACCAAGATAGCTGCTTTTTGAAATTTTTTATATAGTTTAGTATGCTATATATAAATTCTCAAAAATGATAAAATATATTCAAAATGAATTGATTCATAATCAGCAAAAGAAAATATAGGTGTCTTCAACAAAACACATAAGTAAATGGCAACAAAAGTTTTCCAGATAGGAATCAGCAATCATTATCTTCTAAATTCAGGTCTTCATAATCAGTTTCACTACAATTACAGAGGTAAGTTCAATTTTTATTTTTTTTTAAATTGAAATCTCAAAAACCCTAATCTAAGCACGCACACGACTCAATAGAGGAGATGGGGGACATCAATTACCTGTTCCCTTTTGGATTGCCTCCTGTCACGGCCACCTGTTTCCTGCCTACCATTGGTCCATCGATAGTCCATTTTGGATCTATACAAGAAACAATAATCACACATAAGATGTAAAGACATAGCCACCGGGATAGTGGGTGCCCGGTTTACTAAATCAAGGTGGAAAATTTGAGCTGAAAAGAGAAAACACAACATGAACCCTACATAGATTGAAAAGTACAGGCAAATTGTACAAGAATAAATCGTGATGATAAAGGCCAACACAATTGCGCTAACTAGCCCACCCACTTAGGAAAAAAAAATCTACTGGCCTTTTGAAATTTAACCGAACGAAAACAAGGAAAATTGTCGGGAATGAAAATTGGAATCAGATCCAGAAAACCGTGGCTCAAACAATCTAACAACAAATCCACGATTCGGAAATATTAGTGTTTGAGAAAGTACAAAACCTTGATGATAGGATGAATAGAGTAAATTCTGGGAAAACAACGTTTCTGGGATGTCGTCTTGGTTAGATTTCAACGTAAGGTCTTCGGCTTGAGATATTCAGATTTGATGAGATGAGAAAATAACAGGATCAAATTAAAAGCAAAAATAAAGATATTTTAATATTAAAAGGAGTGAAAATAGAAAAATGGAAAAAGAGGAGAGAGAAAGATCACGAGTGGTGGATATTTAAGTATTGAACATTTGGGTTGGTTTCATTCAATTTGGGTTAAACCTTTGTGTGTTTGGTCTTGGGCCAAGAAAAGAAGTGGAAACTGAGACTAAGAATAACTACGGAATCGTATCAAAGTTACGGAAACAAGCCTATGTTTGGTTAGTATTGTTTTCACAAACATTACTGTATTACTTTTTTCTGTCTTTTCATAAAAAAATTGAAAATTGAAACAATTACTTTAATTCAGTATTTTTTTTAAATATTTTTTTATTTTATTTTTCACAATAAGTTTTTAATAATGAAAGTTGTACATGTGCTGTATGAGACAATTTTAAATATTTTAAAAAATATATATATGTAGATAATAACTATTATCATTTTTTATAGATCACAGGTATAAAATTTTACTTTTTTATTTATGTATTTAAATTTATCTTTCTGAGGAAGGGAAGAATGAAAATACGTTTCTGTTCCTATTTGGGTTGCCTAATAACATAAAAAAAGAATAAAATTTGTATGGAACTTATGTTTTTGGTTTCTCTCCAATTTGGGAAAAAAATAAAGAGAGAGAAATATCTTGTTGCATTCAAAAGATCAAATTATACTATTTTCCATTTTCTATTTTTTCTCTCATAATGAGTAGAAGAGGAATAATTTAGTGACCCAAAATAAATAACAAATGGACTTGACAATGTGCTAAAAATGGTGCAGGCAAGCACAAAACATCAAATCATAGTACAACAAAATCTCATCATAATCATCACTTGTGCGATAAAGATGGATTCACCATTTACACCACCCTGAAAGAAGTCTTAACATTTTTTCCACGTTGATTTGAACAGTCTTTACACATAGTCATAATATTTTCTGGATTAAACATATGCCAGAATTCACATGACAACAATCTACTAGTGTGATGCTGAACATGTATCATGTTGTAAAACTATGATATATATTTATTACATGACATGCTACAAAAAACTAAACAGACAAGTGTTAAAGAAACTAGACCACTGATCGGTGTTTTGCGTGGTCAGTTAAAAAAACAACTCATTTGTTTTAAAATAAATGCAGAAAGCTAAGGGAAAAGGTTGAATATAAGACTGAATATATGCCGTTTCTGGGCAATTTTTATATAGCTAAAGATAAACACTTTAAGGACGCACTAATAATATAAAAAAAGTATACTTTACGCATTAATATCAATAAAAAAAATCTAACCCAGTAATTGTGTGAGGATTATGCAAATCTTGTAGTTGAAATATTGAACACAGAACTCGAATTGTTCTTTTGTTCAGCATAAATGGGATTACAGCTAGAAAACATCATCAAAAAGACTTAAAATAGCAGTTGTAATGCAAAGAAGGAATATATTAATATTAAAGGTCTGGTTTAAGTACAAATGGGCATTCGAAACCGTGGCCATTGCAAATATCTTAATCAGTGGAGATATTTGAGAGATTCCGCATGCAAAAGATGAAGAAAAGCGAAAAGTTCATTTGGCCACAACAGCAGTAGTACCTTGCTTACTGTTAATCTCTGATATTTTTGGGATCAGTACTCTGAATGCTAAAACTTTCAATCGAGGTTTTGCATTATAGGGACCAACACTTTAAGGCCACCAAGTACTTTCTACGCTTCAAGAGAAAAACCTAACCCCATTAGAGAATCAACTTTATTTAAAAGCACTTAATTAAGACTCTCCTTTTGCTATAAAAAATTTCAGAAACGCCTGGACCTTACGCTCCTGTATTGTGCATGAACCAATTAAAATAGCTGTCTTCCAACTAATTTTCACTTCACACTGCAACTATTATTGTTGCTAGTGTTATGTTATTGTACTAGTGAAATCTTATATAGGACAAATCAGTGTCGATACTACAGATTTTATAGGTTTGTTAAGTGTGTTTACAATCTTTTTGCTTGCTAAAGTCTAGTTAAAAAGTGACCTTTGTAATAGCTGTCAATGCATATTTGGCAAACTAAATTACATAACATGTACAAAAGAGTCACGCACTCACTGTGATCCAGTAAAATGTTTCTTTAAAAGTTTTAGAGAGGAAAGGGTAAGTGACAGCAATTGTCAAGTTTTGAAGACCAAACGGGGAAGGTGGCATAGCCAAGACCAACTATAACTGAGTGAAACCAGCGGACCACAGAAAATGTGCCTTTGCCAAAAGATGGAACAGTGTCAAATGTTCCATGTCAGCTTTAATTGGACCATGAATTGATCACAACAGTGGTTTGAATCGGATTCTCCACCCTTAATCCCAGTTTAAAAAAAGTTGCCAACTTGTGCTATAAATTGGGCACCTAGCCTCCACCAAGTAACCCAACACCACAGCTCCTTCCCACTTCTAGTCACCAAAAAGAGCCTCATCAGTGTTTCATAGGTAAAAATCGTAACCATGAGTGGCAGAAACAGGCAAAGGAAGTCTTCTTTTCTTTCTGTCTTCAACATTTTCAAATCCAGCAACAAGCAAAGAGGGGGAAGCAGTTACAGCACTTACTATGAGGAAGGGCCAAAGGTTTCTGGGACCAGAGTGTGGCCTAGTGATGAGGACAAAGGTCGATGGGGGGTGGCTGATCCTGTCATTGACATGCGAGCCACAGCTTTCATTGCAAAATACAAGAAGCGCGTTTCAGAATCTGAAATTCATTGTCAAGCTCGATCACAGTAATAGACAATTTTGGATATGGTTGTTCTTTTATTGTACCTATGTTAACTTGCATGTCTTTAGTTACTATTGATTAATAAGTTGTGAAGCACAATAAATCATGTTTTATATGAGTAATAATCACGATATTCTACAGTTTTTATCTTGCTTGTTCTCTCTCATATCATATTGAAAAAATGATCAAGCTCTCATTGGTGAGAACTGAATTGGGACTAGACTTAACTATAATCCAATTTGTCAATAGCAGAATTAACAAGAGTTTGTTACATTTCTAATATGGAGCAGAGAACTGCAGAAAATATTCTCGTTAGTTTGAGCTCATTCTTATAATTGAGAATGTTGATGTGAAAGTATTAATATTTCTTGCATTCCAATAAAAAGGACTAAAATGGCAGAAAATATAGTGAATTATGGCGCTTTGTTTCATCTTTTTGGAAGCAAAAGTGAGTTGGTTTGATGTTAATGGACAAGTCCACATGGATTCCCTTTCTACTTCAATGATATGACTGAAACTTGGGACATCACATTCACGCCTACTGTATTTGTCACAAAAGAATACCTTGATTGTCTATTTGTTTTGACTGGAATAGAATGGAATCATTTGCAATAAAAGTTTATAAAGAGGTGGCAAAATATATCACTATTATATATTCAAGTTCTTGAAAGGAGTTTTTCTTTTTAATTGATTAGGAAGCCACGTAATTAATTAGTAAAGTAAAAAATATGGTAAATTACGGGGGGGATCGTTATAACACTCTATTTGATAGATAATAATGTATATTAAGAATATCATCAAGAGTTTAATTTACAAACACACATGTATGTGTGTGTCTCTGTCTCTCTCTCTATATATAATATCTATAAAAGACAGGTAATTTTTGACCAAGGAATAATTTCATTTAAAATATATACGCTTCATTGAAAAAGTAAAGGATATTAAAGGGAAAAAATATGGAGAAAGACAAGGGAATTAAAAGATGTTAAAATAAAATTAAGATTGTGCCTGAATTTGATTTTTTTTTTTCGTTAAGAATAGTACTAACGTGTTATTTATTTTAATTATTAAAAATTACATAATTATTAACGTAGTTCATCTTAAAAGAAGTAAACTGACAATAATTTACGTTTTTTTCAATAAGTTTAAATAAATAATAAAATTGTATAAAAATATATTAAAGAGTGAGTTGTTAATGTTTATCTTTTCATACCATGAGTGGTTTATAATCTGTTGATTTTTTTTTTTTTACTTGTTTGGTAAATGTAATCTTTAGCAAACTTGTAAACATACATTTTTTATGATGAACTAAAATTTATTAAAATTATAAAATTTTGTGAATTTCACTTCTTATTTGGTGAATCTTTCATTTCTATAGATAGGTTTTAATAAATTTTAATTAATGATATATATTGCATTAATTTAAAGCATTAAAATAAGGTTATTGTTGATGTCCTTAGTCTTGGCAATACTGGTGAAAATTATATTACAATGTTATATTATTTTTATTATAAATATTTATTTTGCAAAATTGTATGATTATAGAGATTATGATTAAAGACTAAAAGATTATTTTTCAGTTAATTTTTGTTTTCTCCTTTATTTTATGGCTTTTGTGTATAAGTGGGTAAAAAAATTATCAAAATAATATATAACAAAATCTAATTATGAAACAAGGTGCTTTGTATAGGATAGGAAGAGACCATGTCCCCACGTAATATCATGTAGTCTAAGTGGAGGAAGTGCCATCTCTCTTAGCAAACAAAAGAAAACATGGAAGATTATATCTATTTCACACCTCCAATACAAAATAAAATAAGAATACTACAATTCATTTGTAATCTACTTATTAAATGAAAAAAAAAAACACGAATCTTGCGGATTAATTTTTTAAAATACAACCGTAAAACACAAATATAAACATAGTAATATTCGAGTGTCCAATTTATATGTTTTTCATCTTTAAGATTGACTCCACCTATTTTTAAATAATTTTATTTAGGATTTTGTTTGGGTGGTAGCGGCTTGAAATAATAAATAATTATTTTCGTAAATATTTCATTTAAGTTTAAATTCAAATATAAAGATTGGGATGAAAAACGAGTATAAAACATTAGTTTATTAAATGTTGGTGAACATATTATCTGAGCTTCTCATTATTTTAGTAAATTAGTTTTTTGCTATACATCCATCTATTATATAAGCTTAAATTGTTTTGGATGAGAGTACTTTTGGGACTTTTTTTCAAATAATGAAAATTTATTTTGCATTAACCATCTTCTAAAAAGAGTCTTTCAAACATTTTTTAAACTTAATTTTGTCTTATTTTCATTAAAATTTTAAATCTTGATGCTAAATAAAATTTAAGATATAATTTTTTAGATAAATTAAATTTGAAAACTATTGTAATCTCGATCTTAACTCAAAATTCATTTTAGAGTTTGAACTTTGACATGGTAGTATACAAAGAAAATATATTTATTTTACAATTAATTTTCATAGTTTTCTCTTCAAATTTAAAAGTGGATATCTTCACATTATTCACATTTGATACAATAGAATTCTGATTATTAATAACATTTTTGTATTATTCTCTTCAATTTTTATTTAACTAAAAATACACATATAATGTTGATAGTTGTTGGATGATTTTTTTTCTTCTTCGAGAATTTATACGATAACATAAATTAACAAAGTCAATTTGCTATTTTCTCCCCTGAACTGGCAAGCAAGCACAGATATAAAGATTATGCTATAAAATCAAAGAGAAAAACTTGTTCTTATGTCCTTTTATTGTCCATAACATTATCTATAGTTATATGCTGTAACTTGGACATTTTGTTTATATTTTTTAATTATTATTTTAATCAAAAGATGTGCTCAAAAACTACAGTAAACACACTTATATCTAAAACTACAAAAATACTATACCATAAACTAAAATCAAAGAGAACAACTTTTTGTTACTCATTTTTTTTATCATAAAACTGTATCTACAAGTATTTTTTAATTAAAAGATATGTTTAAAAATGATACAAAGTGTGTAAGTTTTTCAAATAAAAACATTTAGAAGTTTGTCATAAATATTTATTTTGAATTCAAACATCACTATTTTTTTAAAAGAAAAAAAGTGACCTTGATGATATAACTATTTTTTGAACAATTGAGTGAATGCCAGCTCTTGGAATCCTACAGGCTTTCCAGGAAATGGGGTTTCTGTGGTTTTCTTCAAGAAACAAACAATACCGTACGTTGTACATGTTTCTTATCAACCTCTTTTTGTGCTTCACTTTCAAACCCTCCTATTTAATTTCCTTTCCCTCATTTTTGGTCTTTCCTTTATTCCCTCCTCAACAGCTAAGTACCCACCATCTTTTTCAAGTGCTATTAGGTTAAATTTAGAAAGGAGAAAGTGTAAAATCCCAAATGAAATTTTTCCTCTTTGCACAAGGTTCACTTTGCACAACTGATTTTTAGACTTTATGTAATATTCCAAAAAATATATTTTTTCAACGTGCTGCAAAATTAATATGAAATCTGATATTCTCAAGCTTTAGGCCATTCATGTATATATAATGAATTTCGACCCTTTATTTATTTTTTATTAAAACTATTATTTGATCTAACAATATTTTGAACATTATTTTGAAATTAAAAAAGGTGTGGGCCCTAACCTTTTTTTCGTTTATATATATATATATGATCACATAGTTCCTCCAAAGAAATCAATTCTTATTGTTTCCATCTCCAGACTTAAAAATGCCACGCGAAAAACGTAATATATAGATGAATTTACCTTTAAGACATCTAAAATACTAGATAATGGAGGGTTGAAATTCATCATCCCATATTAATGAGAAACAAAGTGTCACTTAGAAACAAGTTTAGTGTTTTTGTCTTGGAAGAAAGGGTTGAACGGTTTGGGACGAGTTGATGGGGTAGGAAGAAATTGCAGATTAGGCAAAGTCCATTATTGGTGGTGCATAAAGATAAAGCGAAAAGTGGCAATCAATTAACAATAACAACGTGAATCTTCCTTCACTCAGGTGAGGAGAAAGTACAAAGAGCATTAATAACAGTACCCTACCTAGCTAGCTACGAAGTCTCGCAATACTCTTCACACAAAAGCTTGTTTGGGTCAAGTACGTGACTTGCGGACTATAGAAAATGTGCTAAGCCAAAAGTATTGGTACCTTGTCGTTTGTTTCCATGCCATGCAATCATGAACGCTGATTGAGTCCTTCATGTTACCGTTCCTTTATCTGATTCTCTAGTATTCATAGCTATTCACCAACCCTTTTACACTCCTCGACCCACTATAAATTCAGATCCTAGCTTCCCAATTACGATCATCAAGGTAAACAGGTGTGTGATAATTCTATTCATTAGTTAACATGGGAGGTAAGTATTCACTGAGTTTCTTCTTTGTTTTCAACTTCTTCAAAAGTAACAAGAAGGCCAAAGGAGGGCGTAGAGATGGACGTGAGATTGCGCGTGATTGGCCTAGCGATTATGACAAAGGGACTTGGGGTGTGGCTTCACCCAATATTGACAAGAAAGCTCGAATTTTCATTGATAAGCAAAAGAGCCGTGTTCACCATCAACCTTGACCTGGCTATGGCTGCATGCATGCTGGTGGGAACGCTCAAATATGGAAGAAGAAGAATATATATCACTATTAGTTTATTTCTGTGGATTTTATTATTATACATGATGTTACTTCTAATCAACTTTTAGTAGTAGAATCAATTCTACTTTATATAATAATTGAATTTTATAATTAGTTAATTTGTAAAATTTACTCATAAAACTTCTTTAATCTTCATTATTAATATGTACAGAAACTAATTTTAATGTAAAGAGAAATAAATTTATTTTTTTCTGTTTATTTTTTATTAGTTTTGAATGTTGATTTTGAAACTCTATACCTTTTGCATGAGTATCTTTCTAATAGTTCCTGGTGAATCCTTGTTGTTTTTCTTGGAGATGGATCAGAGTGTATTGAACAAGAAGTACAAAGTACCCCTACGTACCCAAGTACATCAAAGAACATAAACCAATAATTTATCGTATACCAGTGACAACACTGACATATAAAGCCAAAAAAGAAAAGATAAAGAAAAACCAATAAGAAAAGAATGAAACTTCATAAACCAGAAAAAAAATGTGAAGGTCATGTAGCAAACATCCTGAACCAGCAATATTGACAGAAAGCCAACAGAAAACCGTATAACCCATCAAGAGAACACTCTTCAGTGCACCGTTCTGGTCATGATCTCATTTTGTATTGCACGAATTGGCGTCAGTTTGTTTGTAAATTGAAACTTACGATTATTTTCTCCAAGTTATATAAGATTTAAAGTTAAAACACGTTTTATCCTTCAAAGATTTGGTATTGGTAGTTGTTGAAGAATAAAATTACCATTTTGTTTTTAAACAATAAAAAAAGCTCGATCAATTTAGTCTATTTTTAATTATTTACATCAATTTAGTGTTTGACAATTTATTTTTTTAGAATATAAGAAATTATCATTTTCATTTTTCTCTTGGTAATATTGGTTTCTGTTTTTTAACAACTAATATAAACCAAATTCTTAAAAGTTAAAATGATATCTCACTAGAGAGACATATAATTCTTGTGGCTGGAAAACTTCAGCTTTATAATTTTTAAGATCTGACTTGAGATGAAATATTGTACAAATTATGCCATACTATTACACGCAAAACTGTTTGCTAATCAGTTAAAAAATTCTTAAACAGATAGAAGTTTTGATCAGAAATGAGTTCCGGATGAATTTTATTTTTCTAAATCCAATATCAGTATGCTATTTTGTTCAAACCTGTCACTTGATTTATACGATCAAAATCTTAATAATTTCAAACTGGATCCAGTTGTCAACCTTAATTGGTTTTGTTTTCCAAGGACAAAATACCGCACGTTGTATTCATGCATGCATATTTCTAATTCTGTCTCACTTCTTACGTGCTTTACGGTGAGTTTCCAAAAGATGCTCTCTTTTCTTTTCTTTTCTTCCCGTCTTTATTCCTTTCTTTATATAATGTGAAGCAAGTACACGTTTTTGTAATTCAGCTTTTTAAGTGAAGGTAAAAGTTAAGCAAAAATGCTAATAAAAAAGGAGGAAGTTATATTCTACCAACTTCATGATATTTGACGATTAATTATTATAAAGAAAAAAACATAATTATTGAAAAAATTTCCCCATTTTGTGTTTATATACACGTGAATTGCATCCAGAGTCTAATAATAATCCGTGGAATAGAATATCGTTTATCTGTAAACTAATGGTTTATTTACATAGAAAACTTCTAAAAGTTTGAAGAGATATGAAAGCCCATCGTGCTTATTAAAGAACTTCATAATTTATTGTTTTTTTTTTCTTCTTTTAATTAATATAATATACATACACGAAAACCATACAGATATTTTAAACAAAAACTTTGTACGCACCAAATTTTGTTTTCTAATATTGCCAAAACTTGCATATAGTTTTCAATCAAACAAGCAAAACTGCAAGAAGATTTTTTTAAGCTTATACTCTATAAAATATTTCAAATTTAGTTACTTAAATTTTTAAACTCGCATTTAAATCATTTTCTATCTTTAATGGTTTTCTTAAAACTCCAATTACTTAAAAGAAATATAAGGATTTAAAGGTTGTGAGAAAGAGACTGAATTAATTATTATACTTAAAACATTAAAACTTTTTATTTTTTTAAGTAAAAAAATATTGAGTGGTCAAAATGGCACACTAATAATAAAAATATAAAAATACAATTTAAACTCAAATTTATTATCAAGACTCAATTAATAAGATTGTGTAATTGCCTCAGCTTAAAAAGATGAAAATGTCATTTACACTACCTTTAGTAACTTTATCATTTTAATTGATTTACATATTTTCATTGCAAAATAGTTTTGAGTTTTATCGACGTACAAAGTGGTGTGTGCATTGGGCTCATCTGCTTGAGTTACAGAGATAATGTTAGTACATACTTCATGAATATAAAATTATATATGTAACACAACTGTTTTGATTACGAAGATGTAAGCACATATTAGCAACCTCTCTAAATTTTATTCCTGTGTGTTATTCTGTTTCTTTAATTAGTATAGAAACTGTTGGAATTTTTATGAGTTTAAAAAATGACTTTTAAATAGTTTTTTATAAAAAACTTAATAAAATTACTACACATTATGATTTTTAATTTGATAATAGTGTAAAATTTTATATTAATATATTATATATATATATATATATATATATATATATATATATATATT
>Ga0099824_1003320_pt1 | contig 23491 bp, 10 predicted proteins | sample SiratrowhiteBW_FD_76837 | JGI IMG/M metagenome (GOLD analysis project Ga0099824, IMG submission 76837) | Root nodule microbial communities of legume samples collected from California, USA - Siratro white BW | ecosystem: Host-associated > Plants > Roots > Nodule | place: USA: California... | reverse complement strand
ATTCCTCCAAACTAGCTAGTGGCACTAACCCAATCTTTAGGGATTTAGAACAAGTCATCAGAACAAAACCAAATTTCAGTATAATCTTAATTAAGTTGAGAGAAATACTTTTCTCAACTGTCCATACTAAGATTGATGACAAAAACCTAAGAAAAAACAGAGATTAAGGGATCTTTAGAGCAAATATGAACTTACTCTGTTTGAAATTCTGATTGGTTAGAAATGATTCTTAACTTGTAGGGTATGATCAGATTCTAAAACAGATGACGTATATAAGGAGAAAAGTTAAAGAGAAGGGAGAGAAATTTTGAGAATGAAAGAGGGAGGCATGGAGGAGAGAGAAAAAAGAAAATATGCTTTTGGAGGTGCAAGGGCGTCACACATTACACCACTTATGAGACAAAGGCTGAAATAATGATGCAATTTGTAACCCTTAACTTTTAAAATAATTAAAAAAAATTGAATGTGAAATTAAGAAATAACCTTCCTAACGTTTGAAATACTTAAAAAACTGAAAATGAAATTAAGTTTCAGAAAAACAACTGAAAATGAAATTAAGTCATAAAAAACAAAAAAAAATTAAAAATTAAGTTGTAATAAATGAAATAAAGTAGTAAAAAACAAAAAAAAAACTGAAAATGAAAATAAGTAGTAAAAAACAAAAAAAAAAATTAAAAGTAAAATTAAATTGTAACTCCCTAACGTTTAAAATTAAAATAATTAAAAAACTAAAAATAAAATTAAGATATAATTCCTTAATATTTAAAATAATTAAGAAAAACAAAAAAGCTAAAATCTGTAGACACTATTTGAATACTATTATTTTCAACCATAACCTTTCAAGAAAAATACTATCATGTCAGCATGATTCCAAGATTTTTTTTTTTTCAGAACTTCCTTATAAAATCTAGATAAAATTGCAACTATAAAAGTTTGAATATAAACATTAGTAATAATATTTGAAGATATTTATTTAATTGATAGAAAAATTCTATCAAAAGATGGTTCTATAAACAAAGATTGATTGAAGGTAAAAGTTTATTAAAATGAAGTTTAACGAAATTGTCGGAAAGCCTTAGGAAAAAAAAAAATTGTGTGAGGAGAAAAGAGCCTATATATGTGCTTAGTGTAGGTTTGCCATAAGAATTATAACATATGAAAATTGCTCAAATAAATTATCTATATATAGAATTTTGTAGTTGAAATTAGAGTGCTTAAAATTATACTTACTGAGAAACAATGTAAGACTTAAAACTGAAAAATGACAAACAAAAAATTGAGAATACTTAGTCACCAAATTTATGTTTTACTTTGCATTGTTATATTTTATTTTTTGGTAATTTGCATTCTTATCTTTTACTTTTGATAATTTCCTGTATATTTTTCCTATCATTCATGTTTTTCATCATTTATTGTATTTTGCCCTTTAGTTTTTAAGTCTTTTATTATATCTTGTATCTTAAATTTTCGCTACTGCTTGCTTTCCTCTTACATTTATATTTATTTTGATAATTTACTTTAAACTTTATCGATTTCTTGCTTCTACAAGTTTGTATAACAATTCTTTATTGTTACAATTGATGTTTTTTTCTTTCTTTGCAATCCTTTATTTAAAGAAGCCTTTGATTTTTTTATTTTATTTTAGTTATATGTAAAATAATTAATAAGAAATAATTTTGTCTAAAACTACAACTTAAGTGTTTGAAAATTTTAATTTATTATAAAGTAAGAAATGAAGTCTATATGGTTATAGTGATAAAAAAAATCAAACAGGTTGCTTTTAAGTCGTCTTTAGAAATTTAACGTGATGACCTAATATATTGTATTGACGTAATTTTAGTTAATGTCTAAAAGTTTAGAGTACTCAAATTCAAAGCTTAAATAAAACGAATACATAACATTTTTTTTTTATCTTCAAAATTTGTTTCCATCCATTTTTTTTTATCGGAAATAACAACACAATGACCAAAATCTCAAATCTCAAGTATTTTTACCATGTGCTTCAAAATAAATGTAATCATTTAATTAACTCAAGCTCAAACTCTATTATTTAAATTGATGATGAGAATCATACTGATATCTTTTATTTATATATTTATATTTACTATATACATATGCACTCTTAATAATTAAATTAATTTTGTTTATTTGTTAGTAGCCAATTAGATATAATTTTTCATTTACTAAATTACAAAATATAATAGTAAAAAAAATAAATTTTAGATATAACATATAAGTATCTCCATGTAAAGAATTTGAACGACGACAAATTTATTACGAAACCGCAATTCATGCACATCGTGCATTCCATTATTCACTTTAAAAACAATCTGATATACTAAACAATACAAACAAGGGCTAATTAAAAAATGTTGGAGTCGTACCTTCTCAAATACTCTTAAACAATACAACAGGTAGCACCCAATGGCATTTTCAAAGATTAAGCTATGCTATACTCAATGTCATTTTTCGAAAATTAAGGTAAACACTCACTAAATTTTAGCTCTTTTTATATATTATATAATTACTTAATGACGTATCATCATTTATAACTCCTATGATCGAGATACCTAAAACTTTTATTATTACCATTTTTCAGTAAAAGTAATAATATTTCAAGTGGCCAATGCTTTCTTTCAACCAACAAAATTCTTTCGTAAAGAAAGATAATATAAAAGTACCTGCGTAAAAAGTTGTAGCATTTGGATTCCAGATTTTAGGTTGACTACTAGAACTGTGTTTTTCGGCGCATAACGAGGAAAAGGACTCACATATTACGAACATAAATTAACCTCGGAATCAATAGTTCCGCGTTTGCCATTCATAATAAAAATTTGCGTTTTCTATATTCCAGTGATGTTCACAATATGACATGTGAGTTTGAGAACTGGGGCGTTGAGAAGAAGAATGAGTCTATCTAATCGACAGAATCACGCTAAAAGTAAACCTAAACGCCATTATAGAGTAACTAAAATTTTGATAGAATGCCAGAAAGGAACAAATTAGTTAACACGAGGTTATTGGCTTGGCCGGAGTAGTATCCAACAGTTGTTTATGATAAAAGGGTGCTTCCACAGTTAACCCTTACCGTTACCGTTACCGTTACCGTCACGGTCAGCGCGGGCAAGCGATTTCTGCGGGAGGCACTAACGCTCCATGCGCCATGAGGATGGATTTATAGATCTGGATGATGGCTTTGTCGTCGTACTCCTTGGGGTGGGCCCGACCGAAGCCCGCGAAGGAGGTGTCAACAGCTGCCAGGGGCCCACCGAAGCCCGAAGCTGAGGCGCCGGCGTTCATGACGCGTGAGTTGGCCAAGCCCAGCATCATCCGCACGTAGGCATCCCTCACCCAAAGCAGAACCTTCTTGGGAGAGGGGATTTTTCGGATTCGGATCTTGGGTGCGAGTCTGATCCTCCACCGCCAGAACCGAGCCCTCCCGGTTCGGGTGCTTCCCAGCTCAACCCGATTCCTCCTTCTCCGACCCGACCGGTTTAGCCGCCGGTAGCCTCTCCTCCTCCAATACTCTTTGACGCCCTTGCACACGGTGGCCGTGATACCCTCCATCTTCCTTTTTTCTCGCTCTCTCTCTCTTACGCGGAATGCAAATAAAACGGGGTTGGGGTGGGTGAGAAATGGAAGAGTGAAGAAAGGGGATAATTAAGTTAGGTGCATGCAGACGAAATAACACATGGCATTGGCAAGGATGACACCGGGTGTTTGTGCAGTACTGATCCTAGCCTTCCTTACTTTAATAAATAAATAATTTCTCACATTAATATATAAATATATTTATTTATGTATATAATAATATATATATATAATAAGAAGAAGAAGGTGGTGAGATGTGCGAAGAGGTACATTAAATGCGACAGCCACTCTGGTAGCTGAGTTTATCAACAACGTCATTTTCCCCTAATTAATGTACTTCGTCTCGCACGTGCCGAGGTTTCCTATCTCATGCTACTGTTTCTGCTTTTGCCCATTTCCTGTTGCTTTTTTCTATTTTTGGTTTTACTTTTCACTCTAGTTCAATTAGATAGTTTCATGTTATGCGTTATTTTTAGTATATGTACAAAAATTGTGTTGGTTAAAAAGTTAAATATAATGGCAATTAAAACATAAAAAAATGAATACGTAATTCCGAAAGTGTCATTCAAGAACAAATATTTTGCATATTAATCAGGATCCTCCTCTAATAAGCAATTTCGATCCTGGCAGGTGGAAAACTTAACTTTCTTGTTCCATTCTTAAAATTCGAAACAAAACAAAAAAGTATCTTGTTCCACCATTGTGAAGCAGCATGTTATCTAAGATTTATTGCGACAACTGCATTAATAAAGAATTACTTCGTCGGAAAGATGTATGGAGTACCCCATAACTTCTAAGATTATATGTAATACCAAAAATAAATACTTTAATTAATTATTTTTAAATGTTACTACTATTTTAAGTTAGTATTTATTGTTAATAATTTAATTGTTTATATTATTTGAAATGTTTAATAAAAAATAAATTAAAACTTATATAAAGATTATAAAACTAAATTTTAAGAAAACTATATTAAAAAAATTGTTATTCTCGTCAAAACTAAGCGAAAACGATGAATTTGTAAAATCTTTGAACTATTTGTCAAGTTTCATTCTCTAAAGAGTAATCGTTGAACTTATTGAAAAATATTAAGTGAAAATTAACCTACACAAAATTTTCTTATATTTATAAGTTAGTAAGCATTTAGATAAGCTTTTTTAGAAGTATTAATGAGTACTATTAAAAAAACTTATCTAAATGTTTTTTTAGATTTCAACAAATGTTCGTGATTATGAAATGATAACGTTTAAGTCTAATTTTTCTTATTGAAATGTATGCTAAGTTCATAAGATTTATAGGACAAATTATGACACCTTTAACCTAACTCACTTCATCCTCTTCCATAAATCTCAACTCCATCATACTCTTGGATGAAGGTCAAAACTTGACACCTCTCCACACCCCCTTTCCCCACACCCCCCTTTCATCTAAGAGTGTGTTATAATATTGTATATGGTATGTCATGTGGAAACAAAAAAAACAAACCACACTATTTTAGAAAAAAAAAAAAACTCATTTTTGAATATTCTAAACTAGGTTCAAAAGCCTATAAAAATGTCTTGATTCTAAAGTAAAAAGGGTGTAACATAACCATTGAACTTATATATAGAAGAATGTGAAAGTAGGTGATTTTTGTTCAATATTATACATTAAAGAACTTTTAATTATATGATCATTCCTTAACAGATGGAACATTGATATATGCATTGTGTAACTTTAAAAAAGTTTGAAAGGGTCATCAATGTGTGTCAGGTCTCATTTAGTGTAACGTTCAATCTTGTACCTTCATCTTAAGATCCATTTAATCTAGATCATCCTTTAAAAGGTAGTGCACTGATTTAAGCCTTGCATAAATAACGTTGAAAAAGCTTGAACTGTTTTTTAGTTGCATATAAAGTCTACCATGACTTTAATTTTGTTGATTCCATAATTCTTATTGTACTAAATTGAGAGTTTGAAATATGCACATATTGAATCTCTTTACAAATTTCACATGTACCGAGCTAAAACTGGATTGACCTACATCTAGTCTAATTCTAAAACCATTTTTGACTAGGTTTATCACATCAACAACATTTTTCCAAATATAGGAATCATCATGTAGATTTCGGTACAATAGGACTGAAACCAATGATTTTTATGTATATCGAAAGTGATTTTATATTAGCTTTATCAAATAAAATAGATATTAACTTGTAGGGCATCTTTGACACATAACTCACCAATAGGTTTAATTTTTTTACTTCTTTGTAGTTCACCTATTTTAGTTTCTATTAGTCATAATTTTGAATCATAGCATAGGCTTGCATGCTATTATACCAATTTATATCTTGGTAAATACCATTGCAAAGAAAAAGTGTGTGTACTTAGGTATAAAGGAAAAATAAAGTTTGTAAGTTAAACACAATTTGCTTTATATAAAGCCTTCCATTTCTAATTTTCTAGGTGTGTTTATATCTTCGTAATTATATGGTTGAACGCTATTTAGTGACTCTTTTAATTAACAATTGGTTACCTATTAATGTTATTTTATTTTGAATTCTCAAATAGCATTTCAAGACATCAATCTTTTCATAAATGAGTCCTTTTGAGCATATAAATCTACATTTCTGGAAATTAAGCTTGAAATTTGATTCATTACAAAATAATTTAAAATGGTCGAGATTAAACACTTATGCTCCTTGAAGGTCATAAAAAAAATAATAAAACATCATCAACAAAATGAAAATGGGTCAAAAAGAGGTCTCTTTCTTGATATGGTAATATGTTGCCAATCTCCCTTCATACATTGATCATTTATATGAAAGACAAGCTTTTCCATATGAAGAACATGTAAGTAAGGAGAAATAGGATCTCATTATCTTATGCAAAACAAATTAAATTCTTAAGTTTAAAATCATTTAAAAGAATATATAAACCTTCACTCTAAAATCCCACAAGATTGAACCCACTATTCTACTTGGTAAGCCAACTTCAATGAGCGTTGTTAGAAAAAAAGTCTCAATTTACTCTATCACAAGTCTTTTCAGGGTTTACCCTGATGGCTTCCAATCCTTGCTTTCCTGTTAATGTGATGAATAACTTCATGTACAATAATTGAATTATCTTCAAAGTAATTACCTATAGTACTTTTGCATGAATGTGTATCTCCTTAAGGAAAGAAAAGGGTCCATTTATACACACATCAAGATCCATATATTATATACAAAATAGGGTATACAAAACTAAGTATTCCAAAATAAATATATTCATCCACAATATACAGATAAACATATAAAACATAAAGTTCTAAGTTCATCCAAAACTACCTCGTGTATGTATGTGTTGTGTGTGCACGAGTATGTGTGTGTGTGGGGTAGGTGTGTGTGGGTGTGGTGGATGGGTGTCTTGTGTGTGTGGTTGTATGGACATGCACGCGTTCATGTGCATGTGCGTGTCTTACTAGAAACTAACACCTAACTCATTTCAACCATATTCAATCTACAAAACTAAACTCCAAAAGTCAAAATGAGCTTATTGCACAAATAACTTCACTAAAGCCGTGTTCCATTGGTGTCAAACTCTCCCTCAACTTCTTACCACCCAATGTTTTAATCTATATGATTTAGACTATTAGTGAAATAAGGATATCTTCTTCTAGTAATAGATTATGTCATTAATATCTTGAGTAGAAAGCTATAACATTCCAGATATGTAACTTCAAACAATTCAATCTCAAATGTCATACATTAATTTAATCATAATTAGTATATAACATATCAATATTCATGTGCAAATCATATACTATATATATATATATATAAATACTTATAATCATTTCAATTCATGTAACTAAAGTCAAACATGCTAATTACAACAAGACTTATTTGCTAACTGAAATAAATTTTATTAAGTGGATTTAATTAGGAAATTATCCTAATTGCATTTGGATTTTAATTCATGTCTAGTGAATCTATGACGAATCATAATCCACTAAACTAATTAATTATGAAATTAACCCTAACTCTTTGGATGAATTTCATTAAATAAATAAATCTTCATCTGCTAGACGAATTATACAAAATCAACAATTTTATAAATTTTCCCAACACCGATTTCATTTTCAAAATTATCAAATGGTCAACGAGTTCAAAATATCCTAAATATAACATATTATAAAGCATAAATTTTATATTATAAAAAATATTTCTCAATTTAAACTCATCAAAACCCAGCATGAAGTCAATAACAATACAAATATAATTCATCAATTCAAATATTTTCAAACAAACAACCATTATTTTTATTAACCATAATATTATCTAAATATAAACAAAAATTTAAATAAATCCCTTCATTTAAGAATAGTTTAAAATTCAAGAAGTAAAAAGAGAATTGTCCTCAAGTTGAAGTTCAAGAAGTAAAAAAAGAAATGTCTTTGCCAATCTAGATGCCTATATATTCGTCAGTAAATCAACAAAAACACAAATTAAAAGGTAAATCAGTTTAAATAATTAAAATTTGTATCTAATAAGACTAATAAAATATAAATTATTTACAAATAAAAGCGAAATATTAATAATAAAAATATTATGAAGTAAAAATGTACTCTAAAATAAATTATGATATTATAAATGCAAACACACCAAAATGGTGCAATTTGATTATGTATTTACGAAAATAGACATAAAATTTTTATTTTTCAAAATGAGTAAAATGGATGAAATCGTACGACAATAACATTATTTTTTAAGTGAAGATTAATTTAATCAAAATTAGAAAGAAAATCATGCTCTCTGCACGACTTTAGTAATAATGTAATTAGTTGAACAAAAATACTGCTCACATCCGAGGATTTAGTGTGGGAAAACAAAACTGAAAACATGATATTGTCCCACAATTTTAGTTAACCTATTCTAAATTCAAAAACTACGAGTTGCAACCCTCTTTTAACATTTAAAATAATTAAGAAAATGAAAAAATTGAAAATAAAATTAAGAAGTAACCTCCCTAACGGTAATAATTAAAAAAAACTGAGAATGAAATTAAGTTGTAACTCCTAACCTTTAAAATAATTAAAAAAATACAAAAATTGAAAATAAAATTAATTTGTAACGTCCCTAACGTTTAATATAATTAAGAAAAAAAACTAACCCCTAATATTTAAAATAATTAAAGAAAAAATAAAAAAGTCAAATTCTTATAATTGTAATATTGTTATCTTCCACCAAAATGATGTTATGGTGACACGATTTTATTTTAATTATTTTAAAAGATATAAAAAAATATTTTAAGATTTTTTAAAAGATATAAAAAAATATTTTAAGATTTGAAAGAGGAATTTGAGAAGTAATTGCTTTAGAGTAAAATGAATAGGCATTAATCTGAAATTGACTTTAGAAAATAAAAAATAATAAAAGATGAAAAAGGAGAAAAAGAGAAAGAAAAGAAATTTTGAGCTATAAGTGTTATAATGGATCTACGGATACAACTGTAAATATGAAACTTTTCTTAACCAAGATTAGATAATAAGTTTTATCAAAAAATTCTTTAGTATTAATTATTAATTATGTTTTTATTAACTTTGAGTAATTAAAGATCAAGAAATCGTTTAATATGTAATATATAAAATATTGTCTACAAAAAAGTTATATTTTAATTACTTAAAATCAGATTAAAAGACATACACGAATAAAAGAAAATTAAACTGGTCCGAAAAACTGATAGAGAAAAAAAAAATACACACATGTATGATGAAACTTTTAATATTCTCTAAAAAAATGTTTTTAATATACAAGCATAACTATAAAATTTAAAGAGTTTAGTAAATATATCTCAGTAGTATAAGACACAGTTATCTAATTATATTTTATCTTTAGGGTTTATAAGACAATTATTATAAAAATTAATAAGTATGTTTAAAATATAAATTATATGTTGAATATAATGTAGAATTGGATAGTACGGGTCTTGCTGTGAAACTCCTCGATCTAGCTTCCTGCAAGAAAAATTAATTTTGCTTTTCTTTGGTTCCTAACAGTGCGTGGTACCCAGGAATAGGTGGGGTAGCACTAAAGTTAAATTTGACTTCCTAACATAAAAGAGTAATAATTAAGGGATAATTGTCACCTGCAATGTTGGTAACGATATAAACTAATTATTTTAAAGACTAAAATTTAATAATACTACATAAGTTTACACTTACATTTTCTAATTTTTTACTATTGGGATTATTTTCCTCAATAAAGTTATAAATATAATATTTTAAAAATTTAAGGAGGTATATATATATATATATATATATATAATTTAATAAGAGGTAATAATATAATATTTTTAAAAACAAAAAAAATGTTTGTTTTGAATTTAAAAAAAGGAAGTATCCATGTAATCTGTAAAAATCTGAGAAAATATTGGAAAATATTTATATTTGAAGTATAAAATGATAATAACATAAATTTATTTATTTTGTGATCAAATTTAGGGATAACTGAGTTACGTAGAGTGGTTCACGGCCTACAAAAATGGGAAGGCTAAGTTGATCAGCTTGCATAAGTCTACTTCGTATAACCTGTAAAATGGATTTCTCCCTACTGCCCTGCAACAAACGTAAGTTTTTTTATTTTTAATTTTTTTTATTATTGTGTAAAATTATTTGTTAAATAATATTATTTACTAATTTATTAATATTATATATTTATAAGTACAAGTTTAAATTTTATTTCGTATTTGATTTTAATATTTATTGTATTTTTTTATTTACAGTAAATAATAAATTATTAATATTTAAAATTTTCTTTCAAATGTTATACTTATAAAAATATGTTCTTATAGATACTCAAATTTAAGATTAAAAAATTGTAAATAGTAGTTAATTTTTTTTCTAAAGTTATACTTATGGATTCGTAAACTCATAATTATGCTATAAATTTTATGGTTACATATACTCGTTTTCAGCTTGTCCAATGGAGGGTGGTCCACAATAAATAGACCCACAACAAAATAAATTGACTCATATCATCGCTCTTATTTAATTTTAACTTTTCATTATTTGAAATAAGAGCTTCATAGCTCTTTGTATCTAATTATTAACATGTCTTAATCAATTTCGTTTGCTATTTAAAATATTATTTATTTTGTTTAATTTTTTTAAACGAGTCAAGAAAGTTTTTTATCAAATTAATGATAAGAACATTATCACGTTAACACGTACAACAAATAATCAAATATATGCATAATTATTTAAAGTTTCTATAGATACACTAAGCGTCACTCGAATAATGTCATTACCATCTTCTTAACTTAAAATAATGACGTAAATTTGAAAACACATCTTAGTAAAGAAAAAAACAACTATTAAGTCCAAGTAAGTGATGGAACAGGAATTAAACTCTAAGAGGTAGCAGTTGGTATAGCAGGAAGGAATGAGATAATGGAATCAACAGACACCGAAAGGATTTGAATTTTATGTTGTTCTTATTATCGGACGACAATGCTGTTGGTGGCATTATTTGTCATTGATTGTGTTGAAACACAGAGATTGGTTATTTTCAGGTAGCTTAACATCAATTCGATCAATAATGCCAATTCTGTCACCACGTTAGGTATAACTTAAATTATATGGTTACATCAATAGATTAACGTCAACCACTAATTGAGGTCTAAGGTGATAGCTAAAGGGAAGAATTTTGTGACGTTGGAGTGCAGCTCAAGTAAGTAAAGAATCTCAGCAATTCACAGACATCAAATTACAGTTCAGATTCTCTTTTACTTTTTGTCCTCAATATGTATTAAATTTTTAATGTATTTTAAAATATAAAAATCAATGTAACTTAGAAACCAAGTTATTATACGTCAAAGCTATAAGCTTTACTTCTCAAACAAATAAATTTTTGTATATTTTGGTTCTTTGTACTGATTTAACATTGTTACTATTTATTATTGCCAAATGAAGGCAAACTGAAGTATTTTCACCGTCTTACAGTATCTAAAGTTAACAGAAGACAATTGTCTTGAGAAATTAAAATGTTTTAAATTTTGTGTATGTTAAAATGACTCTTCCTTTAGCTACAATGAAAATGTTGTTCTATATATTTTTTTGCTTTTCTCTTATAAAAAAATGCATTGGATTTGTTTAATAAGAAACTGAAACTTATATTTTATGTAGAGTCAACACAGTTCAAATAGGTATAATAATGAGTAATTAGATTTAAGTTATTTTTATTCCTTGTATAGGTATTTATGAAAAAAAAATCTTAAACATGTGAAATTTAAAATATAATATTACACATATATAATTGTGAGTTATATAAAATTTCTATAAGAACATTTTTAAACATATTAATTATATCTTAGTATGTTGATTAAATAATTATAATTGAAAATAATTAGTAACTATTTTATCATATCAACTATTATCTAATTATGAAATAAATTTGACCAATGCGTAGCGAATTTCTTAAATAAGGCTTTGAATTCGATAATTAAGAATAAAAAAAGTGCAAATGGAAAGAAATATCAGTAACAGTAACAAAATAAATTTATGAAGAAAATAAAGTCATTTATAAAAATTGATGAATATTTCATGTCTATAACATACTGATACTAAAAAATTATTTAATTCATTTTACTGTCTCACTTGAGAAATTATTATACGAAAAAATATGTATTATAACCTTCAATCAACCTTATGTTGGTTTTGACTAAAGTTTCTAAAGTAAGACTTTAGATTTGTATTGTTGATAAAAAAAAAAAAAATCTTATTTAAGATATCACCTTACCAAAGTTGTAAGCTAAATTACTTTATGAAAATAATTACTAATAAAATCAATGAATCTTATTTATTACATGATAACCAAACAAATATTTGTTAACACATATTACTTTACGAATATATAAGTTTTAGAAAAATATATTTTTTTAATTTAAAAAATGGGGCATGTAATATTAGTTTTTTTATGCGATATAATATTAGTTTTTGTAATTTGACGTTGACCAATTTTAATTTTTAAAAATAATTTTACTGTTTTTTATTATGAAGAGAAATCATTTATGTAATTTTTATTAAATACTATATCGCTTATAATTTCATATAAAAAATAATTTGACAATTTAGCCATTAAATTATAAATTCATATAATTATAACTATCCTTATTAAAATGGAATAAAAATGACAAGATAATTAGATAATTAAATAATTAATGTGTTTAGTATATATATATATATATATATATATATATATATACATATATATTACTTTAATTTTGATTTAAATAACAGAAAACAAAATTATATCAAAATAGATATTTATATATATAATATATGTGAAAAGAACTTTTAATCTAAATGATAAATTAAAAAATATTCAAATAATACAATATTAGACAGTGAAACATTTAGTAAATGAAATTCAGCGAGATTAGTAGCTAGAGGTTTTATTATGATAGAAGCAGTAGATTATAATGTTATGTTTTCTCTTGTAGTAAAGTACAAATCCATTTGGATGTTGTTAGTCATGGTTGTTGAGCTTAACCTTGAGCTGAAATAAATAGACCTAAAAATTGTATTTGTGTACAAAGATTTAGAGGAGATCATCTACATGAAACAACTAGAAGGATTTGAGGTAGGAGGTAAAGAGGATTATGTTTGTAAGTTAAACAAATCTTTGTATGATCTGAAACAATCCCCAAGGTAATGGAATAAACACCTTGATGAGTTTATTGAAAGCATTGATTTTGAAAGTAACAAGTATAGTACATACATCTACTTCAATCTTCAGTAGACCGTATGTTCATTGTATTGTTGTTGTTTGTAAATAATATTCTAATAGTAAACAACAATAAATTCAGGTGCAAAAGGTTAAAATTGAGCTTAACAAGTTTGAGATGAATGACCTTATAGTGCTAGGAAGATTTTGGGGATTGAGATCACCAGGCGACGTGATTTGAAGCGTTTATACTTGTCTTAGAGGAGACCTATCTTAGAAAAATTCTTGATAACTTTGGGATGACAAATTTAAAACCTTTATCCACACCTATTGTGTCTCATTACAATTTAAGTGATGAATAGTCTCCTAAGACGACGGAGGAACAATGTTATATGGACAGTTTTACATATGCTAACATTGTTGGTACTATTATGTATGTTATGATTTGCATGCATCCTGATATAGCCTATGTTGTAAGCATTGTTAGTAGGTTCAAGTCTATTCCTGGACAAACTCATTAGCAATCTTTTAAGTGGATTCTTCGTTATTTAAAGGGATCATTTGGAAGAGTCTTAATTTATGGTAGAGTGTTAGAGGTTTGCCAAATATGCTCTCGTAGAAGGTTTTGTTGATTCAAACCATGTTAGGTGTTTGGACACTAGAAAGTCTTTCATAGGCTAATTTTTCACTGCTTATGGTATTATTATTAGTTGGAAGGTCATTCTATTGAAGGTAGTGACGTTGTTAACCACTCAAGTTGAGTCACTGCCATTATAGAAGTTGTCTATCAAGAATGGTCCAGTAAAATCTTGTTTTTGAAGTTTCTAGACCATTTGACACTGCTAGACTATCTTAAAAACATCTAGTCTCGTTGCATTTACTGAGACCTGGATTGTTTAATGAAATAGTCTAGTGGCATGTTTCACATGTGTTAGTTATAACAATATTTGCTCTATAACTATAACCTTGTACCTTGTACCTTCCGTAGAAGCTAACTTTGAGTTGAACGTTTGAGTTGTGTCTAATTGAGAGTTTGTTGAGAGAGAAACTCCAAAGTTGTAATCTTTATGCTATAGTGAATTTCTTTGTGGGTGTAGGTGAAGTTCATTAATACTTCAATCAAACCACAATAAGTTTCTAGTGTGATTCTCTTTTCTTTCTCTTTTACTTTTACCTTCTACCAATTAGGATAATGTGTTGTTTGTGTGTTATTGTAGGTGTTTGTGCGATAGATTTTCTGAGTGAATTTGTTGATCTAATTCCCTAACACTATGAAGGAAGCTTTATGGCTAAAGGGTCTAGCCAACGAGTTGAGATGCAAGACTGGGCTATCATAGTCTATTGTGATAGTAACAATGCAATACAATTGCCCAAGAACCAAGTCTACCAAGAAAGAACTAAACACATTGATGTGAAGCTACATTTTGTAAGAGAGGAAATTATACAAGGATCTGTGAAGGGGATGAAAGTCTCAATAGATCATAATTCCTCTAACATGATTACAAAGTTTCTGCTAGGCAACAAGTTTTGTCATTGCTTGGATTTGATCCAACTGATTGGAAATTCAGCCTGTAATGGGCTTAGTAGCAGATAACAACTCTTGCTCAAAAGATTTGTTCTAAACCATGGTGGAGATTTGTGATAATGGTCTAGTAAAATCTTGTCTTTAAGGTTCTTAAACCATCTAACACTGTTAGACTATCTTAGTAGACCATCTAGTTTTATAGTGTATATTGAAACCTGAATTGTCTTGTGAAATCGTCTAGTAATTATAGTGTTCTAAAACTAGAAACATCGTTCACGTGACTTCCTCATTATTCTTAGGCGTGTTTCACATGTGTCTGTTGTAATAGTATTTTCTCTATAAACAAGACCACATACCTTGCATTCTAGGGTAACTTTTGTTAAAATTAAAGGCCGAATTCTAGAGAGGAGGTAAACTGAACTATCAAGATTTTTCAAAAACTTTTTTAGAATGAATCTTTAAAGAGTGTATCAATTTTAGAATTTGGTTAAGTCCCTTTTAATGTGTTAAAGTTTAAAACATCTAGTTGCTCAATTACACTAGTCAAACTTTCACTATATCAAAAATATTTACACAACAAAAGCAGTACAAAAAAATACCAAAAACATCACTCTTGAACCCTACAAGAGCAAGACACTACACCAATAACACCCTTTTACTAAGCTGAGTCCAGAAACTCTATCTAGAACAATAACCTTACAAGAAATAGAAAATACAATTGAAACAATATCACCTAATTCACCATGAGTACAAGGACAAAGAGAAAGTTTCATGTGAACACACAAATTTCTCCTTCAATCAAGTAGATTAATATGGAAAAACACCATAAAAAAACTCCAAAAAAATATCTTTTGTTCAGTACAAACTTTCTCAGTTTTTGGAAAAGACACAAAACTTAGATTTCCAAATTTGTGTTAAATGAGATGAAGATAAGAGAGTTATATAAAGTACGCTCAGTTATATTTAATGGATTAAACTAAGTTTTAATATGTTGATATCACTTATAAGTGAAAAAAAGAATAGATTATTGTATTTTCAACCTGTTCAAATAGATTGATCACATTCTTCTAAAAGTATAGGACAATTTTAACATATTAAAAACTCATTATAAAAGATTGAAACAGACCTTAAGGTTTTTAAGTTATTTTAACGGATTGATTCGATAAAATAATCTATTAAAATATTCAATGTAATCATATTGGACTTCAAATAATAATATTTTAATAGATTAAAATATCTCTTAATTAATGAAAATTATGTTGTCACCAAAATTAGTTTCAAATAGTTTTAACAGCTTTCTTTATCAAACAACTTGAAAATGAAAATTTACATACAAATTAAAGACCAAACACACACATACACAATAATACACATCAAAGTCTTGAATATTATTTTTGTAAAAGATTCATTGAATTCATCAAATATATTAGCAATAACTCCAACAACTTTGAGTTGAATATTTAAGTTATATATGAGTGAGAATATTTAAGTTATATATAAGTGAGAGTTTGTTAAAAAAATCTTGAATATTATTTTTATAAAAGATTCATTGAATTCATCAAAAAATATATTAGCAATAGCTCCAACAACTTTGACTTGAATATTTAAGTTATATATGAGTGAGAATATTTAAGTTATATATGAGTGAGAGTTTGTTAAAAAAAAAAACTATTAGATTGTAATCTCCATGATATATTTAATTCTTCTGTGAAATTACATTTGTAAATATATTTTTTAATTAGTATGAAAGGAATCTAGTTGACAAGAGAAGGACTCACCTGAAATTGGAGTGAATAATACAATAGAAAAGTTTTCTCGAATTTGTAAAAAAATTGTAACGTACGGATTTTTCTTGTGTTTATTTTAAAAACTTATCATCTTTTTTAGATAAGAACTTTCTTCAAATATTTTTGTAAACATAGACAAAAGTATCGAATCATGTGAAAGTTTCAACTCTAGGTAAGTAAGTGGTCAAGATTATTAGTTTGGTAGTGGTTATTTCGTTATTAGTCTCAATTTAGTCATTGTTGGTTTAAATTTCTTTGTTATAAACTTATACACTAAATGTGAATGATACGTAGGTTAAGTCTAGTGTAGAGAGTGAGACCAGAGGATTGATAACTTCTATGTTATGACATGGGCATTTAAGACTTTAGGCCAAAAATTTAAAGATTTTTAAAGGTAATGTTTATAACAAAACTTCTTTAATTTTGATACTTTTGTTAATGGTAAAAAGGCAAGATCCTTCCAAAATGTCAGGGATAAAAGAGGGATAAGAGATGATGATTTGTTGCAATCGATTAACATTGGTATATGAATCAATACACTCACAACTGTTGGTGAATACATGCATTTTATTATCTTTATGGATGATTTTTGCAGCTATTGGTTGATATAACTTCTTCATGATAACTTCAATTATTTAAATGATTTAAAATTATTTAAAATTGTTGTTGAATTGAAATGAAAAAAAATATTGACGGTGCGTTTCTTTTTAGAAACGGATTTGTTAAACGAAAGATAAAGAAAAAGATTTATAATGAAAGCACGGAAATCAGAAAATAAAATATTAATAAAAATGTAAAACATGGTGAAACGTTTACATTATTCTTTCTTAGTATGGGTTCGAGGATTTGCGAGGAATGTTAAATTTTGTTATTATATTTTATTATATAATTAAATAAATATAATAATAATAATAATAACAAAAACAATAATAAATTTAATAAAGTTATAAAATAATAAAAATAAAATATTAATAAAAGTGAAAAAATAAAAAATATTAATAATAAATTTGTAAAAAATAATAAAACTAAGATAGTTATAAAAATAAAATAGTAATAATATTTATTTAAAAAATATTATAATAATAAAAATAATAAATCATAAATAATAATTATAATAATAAAAATAATAATTATAATAATAAAATTGTAAAATAATAATAATAAAAAATTGTCATAATAATGAAAACAAATTTATAAAATAATAATATTATTAACCATAATAATTTAAAATTGTTATTTTAATTTTAATTTTAAAATAATTGATACTTCTATACTTCCATCAATTAAAACAATAATAATAATGATAATAATTTATCAATTATATCCAATAAATTAATTATATTTAATATTAAATTAATTTTAATTATATAATTTTATCTAATAAAAAATTATTTTACCAATCACATATTTTACAAATTTTTATAAAATCTTTCTTCATTTTTTATTATTTTTTTCTTAATCTAAATAATCAAACTTCTTACACAATTTTATTTTAAATCGAACTCAAATTTATTTTCTAAATCCATTTTCTAAATCTAGAAGAAGATAAGTAAAGTGATTCAATGATTATTTACCAGGCTTTTTAATTAGCATGAAGTTCAATACACCATAACACAAAAAATGATTTACTGTGCAGAATGAAGCATCATATACTCCGTGAAAGACTTCGTGATCCCTTAGCAGTACTTAAGTAGAAGAAAGTACCAAACATAATTGACATGAATTACATCTAACAAATCCTATTGCATTAAACTCTGCAATAAACCTTGTTTCCTTAATTTTGTTTTATAATATATAGCCATTTTTATATATCAAATACTCCATATCAAAACCTTGTTGCTAATTAGCATTCAGTTCCAAAAAAAGAAAAAGAGAGAGAAGGGTACGATAAGTAATATAAAAAGGCAGAAATAGAGGAGTACAAGAAATTCATGATATGTAAAGGTGTCGTATGTCATCACTGTCACTCACCTGTACTTTTTTTTCTCTTTAGCTCATCCAAGTGTTAACTAGTATTTGGTGTGCATGAATTATTTTTCTTCCAAATGGACGTAGCACGCCCTTGGGTGGATTTTGAATGGATACTGATAAGTATAATTTTGGTGAGTTCATCGTAAGTTTAAGAGGGAGATTTGTGATTGTGTTTCAAGGTCATGCACAGTTATTTTACTATGCAGCGTGTTTTGCTACGAGGATTTCACGGTGGTGAGGGTTTGGCGGCTAAGATTTGCTGCTTGGGTTTAAAGGTCTGTGAAATGTTACGGAGGTACTTGGAAAACCGTGAATGATGATGGTGTTTGTGGTCAGGGTTTCAAGTTTCTCTGAAGTTGGAGCATGCTTTGGTCGTAGAACAAACAAGACAATGCGGATTCACAACTAAGGTTTGTTAAACGGGTATGTGACTCGGGTGATTTATGCGAAAGAAAGGGAGTTGATATCAAAGATAAAGATCCTTGTTTAACTGGGACTAGTTCATGGTTGGCACTAGCATGAAGGCTTAGGTAGTGATCGAGTTTTTTAGCTACATATCTTGTTTCATGCATTATAAATTATCCTTTTGATGGCGTTTCTAGTCATATTCTACGTCTAAGAAAGTTGAAGCCTCAAGACTAGGTGTGTTTGTTTAACATTTACATGGAGTGAATTGGCTCCAACGTTGTTGTTGTTTTAAACCAAAATCCAAATACAAGTATAGGGAGACATGTGATGTTGACCATTTTACCACATCACCCCAAACAACAACCACGATGCTAGGCTAGTTTGCCATAAAAATTACACATAGAAAACAAGGCAACATCAAAATTTACATTGGCACATGGAAATCAAGGCTGAAGATAACAGAAAGTTACTTGAGAAAGAATACAAAAAGAATAATAGCCAACATCTGCAGAAAGTATGAAGCATATCATTATCCAATATTCAATCGTTAGATAACTAATGTAATCCGCTTCTACAACTCAAAAAGTTGGTTACTCCAAAGACAAAAGGGTAACAGGCAAGTCATAAGATTTATTCTAGGGGTGTGGCAAATGAAAAAACACAGGATGATAAACAAGAAGTTGGAGAAAAAATGCACTAACCGATGTTATCTTTCGACATGTTTGCTGATCCCTGATTTCCTTGTACTAAAACAGACAAAGACAATTCAAAATTGATTAGCTTATAAAACCGAAATGTCAGGAACACATTTCTCGCTAAAACTGAGATTAAACTGGCACATTGCGTTCGTAAACTGTCATAACCTGATAATAACAACAATCCACTGGAAGGCAACAGAACTAAACAAACTAAGAAAAAGAAAAAAAAAAAAAAAAAAAAAAAAAAAAAAAAAAAAAAAAAAAAAAAAAAAAAAAAAAAAAAAAAAAAAAAATATTATAAATATTTTTTTTTTAAAAACACAGAAAAAATAAAAAAAAAAAAAAAAAAAAAAAAAAAAAAAAAAAAAAAAAAAAAAAAAAAAAAAAAAAAAAAAAAAAAAAAAAAAAAAAAAAAAAAAAAAAAAAAAAAACTAACACAGGACAGAAGCACTGTATGCAGATAATGTTTTGAATAGGCTATCTATCATAAACAAACACAAGAAGTGGTTTCATTTCATTTCCTAGCTTTCTTGTTGGCCTTGGAAGGTTTAGGAGTGATCTTGCGCTTGGCAGGAGATAAATTGGACTTCTTCTTTTTCATCGGCTCGGGGGTCTTCACCTGACTCAAACGCTTCACTTTCCCTCCTCCAGAGGCATCCACCGCCGCCACCTGTTTCTTCTTGTTGAGGGCTTTCTTCGTCAGGGCTTCCGGCGTCTTCACCTGACTCAGACTCTTCGTCTTCTCCGTCACCTTCTTCTCTTTCGGAGCGGTTTTGGGTTTCTCGGTTTGCGGAGAAGAAAGCTTGTAGGAGTTCTTGACCTTGTAAAGCTTCTCCGATTTGACCAAACTTTTCAACTGAACGGAGAGAAGTTTACGGAAGTTGGTAGGAAGCACTTTGCTGTACTTGTCCTCCACGAATTTGGCTATTGCAGGCTGACTCGAACCGGTGCGTTCCTTCAACGACGTTATTGCGTCTGCGATCATCTGAAAGAAAACCGTAACAAAATGAAAACGCTGTCATTAAAATCTGGAATTGGAGAGAGGGTGTTACCTGGAAGTAGGGAGGGTGGGACGCCCCAGTGGATTTGTTCTTTGCATTTGCATTTGCTTTTGCCATTTTTTTTTTCTGTGAGAGGAGGAACAAAATATGTCACAATTTAAAAAGGGTTAAGTAAAGTTTCGGGTGTTACTGTTTTGACCCTGGTTGGGTTGGGAGTTGGAACTCGAAGGGGTGAAAAGAAAACAGTAACTGCTACGTGTCAGTCAGTGAGGAACTCGGTCATCTATTCTTAGTTTGAATTTCAATTTTCAATCAGAATTTGGCGGCTTACATTGTTGGTATCATTGGGCCCCTAAAACAAAATAAAATGACTCTTTAAGGTGGGCCGTTTGTTTGTCCTACTTTTGAGCTTGCAAAAATGTGTCTGTCTATTTTGATTTTTCGGATCATAATTTACTTTTACTGAGAGTGAATGAGGATTGAGTTTTAGATATGGATTTGAAAAAGTTTTAACAAGGTAAAGTTTTAACCAAGCTTAACTCTCCCATGAATGATAACCCAGCCTGTGGAGAATTTACACAAATTTACACAAATATGTACATGTAATACATATTTACCGTTAATTATATCAATTTTATTTTCATAATGTCATTATTAATATTATTATTATTGTTATAATTTCTATAATTAATAATATTAATAATAATATTATTAAAATTTATAATAATAATAATTAGATTAATAATAATGATAATAATAGTAATATGAATAATAATAATATAGTAATATCAATAATATTAATAATAATATTCATAATATTAATAATAATAATAATAATAATAATGTTGATAAATAATAACAATAACAACGACGATAATATTAATATTAATAATAAAAATAATATTGTATTAATAATAATAATAATAATAGTAATAGTAGCAATAATATTTATGATGATACTAATATTATTATATTAATAATAATAATAATATTAATAAAAATATTATTAATATCAATAATAATAATAATTTAAAAATTTGTATTATAATATTATGGATGCAAATCCGTATGTAATGTTGATTTTACGTATGGATGCAAATTCGTATGTAATGTTGATTTTACGTATGAATGCAATTCAATATATAAAATTTTGTATGTAATGCGAATTTTAGATATAGAATTTCATCTTATATAATTTTCGTATGTAATATAAGATATTCTTTTGTAGTGAATTAAGTTATATTTATAGGTTTTTGGACCTGGTCAATATCCAAATATAAGTTGTTACCGAGTATTGAACTATTTATAACAAAATCAATTTTCATGTTATATCAAGTTGTTTGAATTTACTAGTGATTCTTAGAAAGAGATAATCATACCTTTAAATATTTCAAAGCTAGATGGTACATAAGCCCCTAAGCTCCAAAACCATGGATGAAGTGGAAGTGAACCAATGTGATGGTTGAAAGAGTTTTAATGTTCATTAAGCCGGATTTTGAGTAGCTACTTCCAATGTTGCATTTTCAAAATCTTATAGGTTGAAGCTTTATGACCTTATATAGGGTTGAGGGTTGAGGTTTTCCCTAACTGAAGTGTATTTCTCGTGTGCCATACAAAAATGCCTTACACAAATAAGGTTGTTATCATTATCCATAAACATTTATGAAGGATTTTTATTCATAATGATGGTTTAGTTATGTTTTAGGATGCATTATGTCACTTGGACAGTTAATGTTTCATCTTTTCATGCCATGTTGCCTTGAGACTTGTTTAGTTTGGGGCTGAATATGAAATGTTTGAAATACTTTATTTGTTTTATATTTGGTTGCACTTTTTCCTTCATTGCTTCATATTTCTCGCTTCCTATACTTCATGAGAGGTTTACTCCATTTTCCTCATTTCCTTTCGTCTCTATTTAGGTTCGCGTTGCCTTTTAGATATATTTCTAATGACTTATTCTTCATTTATTTATTCTTTTAACAAGAATAGTTCTTTAGTTAGTAGAGAAATTGCTCACATAGGGAATGAATTGTCTTTGAGTCGTATTGTCTCTTTTTCTCAATGAAGGTAGATACTGAAGAAGAGATTATTTCTCTTCCCTCCTCCGGTAGGGTAGTTTCTATCATGTCATTGGTCAAAATTCTTGTAGCCAGCTCTTCGAGAGTAGAAAAATTTAAAGTTTTCTCTCAAGAGATGTCTGAACCAAATGTGTCCAAAAGAAAAAGAAAGGACAATTTTTCTCTAATCCTTGACCCGCGAGTACTTTTGGATACTCAGAGAGGTTGTCACCTACCCTTTAGAGTTTATTTGTAAAGAACTTGTGGAAGAGTCAGTTTTCTCTTTTACTTTATGTTCTGACAATTTGTCTGAGTTTATTATCGCTGAGACATGTAATGTTGAGGATAGGGTATATATGAAACCTAGTACAAATGGTGAGAACTTAATTTTTGTGTACGAGTCCATTGTTAAGTAGCTCAATGTTTTCTTTCCTTTTTCCCCTTTTGAGTGTAGGATGTTGCCGACCATAAATGTGATATGTAGTGAGCTTCATGACTTTCAGAAAACTATTCAAATTTGTACTAATATGTTTAAATTGTTCCAATCATAAATAAATTCATGTATTTGATCAGTTGAAACACAATTCAAAAGTCAGTTAGGTATCTTTAAATGGTGCTCAACATGGTCTATATATATATATATATATATATATATATATATATATATATATATATATATATATATATATATATATATATATATTTATATTTTTTTCATTAAATATATATATAAAATAATTTTATATATATGTATATTTTTGTATATT
>Ga0099824_1003319_pt1 | contig 23493 bp, 11 predicted proteins | sample SiratrowhiteBW_FD_76837 | JGI IMG/M metagenome (GOLD analysis project Ga0099824, IMG submission 76837) | Root nodule microbial communities of legume samples collected from California, USA - Siratro white BW | ecosystem: Host-associated > Plants > Roots > Nodule | place: USA: California... | reverse complement strand
ATTGCCTATTCCGAATTTTACAAGTGGTGTCCATTTACACTCTATTAAAAATACAATCTAAAATGTAAAAGGGAGTGTTGATTAATTTGAGAAAATTCCCAACTCCATTTTTTTTTCTTACATTTTTATATGCACCAAGAAATATAAAAAATATTTTTTTATGTAGTTTCTTAGAAAAAATTTTGAAACGAGAAAACTAAATATTTTTTTTATTGAATAATCTAAAAATAAAAAAAAAAAAAAAGGTATTGTATTATAAATTGTATAATTTGAAATAATTTTTTTTCCTAAAATTGTACAATATAAAAATATGTTTCGAATGGTATGAGTCTTTTTTTACCTTCAAATTATTTAATTTAGAATTTCTTTTCTCTTCAGAATTGATAAATTTCACGGGTTATTCTCACTAATTTAGTGCCCGTCCCGTGCGGATTATGAATGGGTATAAATTCTCGTATCCAACAAACCCTAAATACACCGTATTTTCTCTTTCTCAACAATGGGTACAAATACGAATTCACAAGGCCATGAGTGCTAAAAGAAGCGCAAAAATGTCAAGAGATATAAATTACAAAGGGTGAAAAGGGTATTTTAGAAAATTGGAGGTGTAGGGGGAAATATGGAGATGTATAAAGTAAATACCTTAATTTTAACAACAGCGTGGCCCATTAATTGAAGTATGTTTATTGGGCCCATTGGGTATAACGATGACACCTCGTTTATAGCCTATTTTGTGAAAATTAATTAATATTTTTTGAAATATATTTAGAAACAGACTCACACTTAAGCCATTGGCCAAACTAATGCTACAATTATCTTACTCATTCAAATAAACTCCTATTCCAAAATAAAATAAAATAAATATTTTGTACAAGTTGTTCCATATAGTTTTCAAAAAAATTATTTTTAATTTGTTGCATAAACAATTTATGAAAAAATAATATATTTATATATATTTAAATTTCTCTTTCCTTTTGTCTTAAAAATATATTTAGATAAGTTTTTCTTTAATGGAATTTCGACAAACTGGGGTTAGAGAAACGTGACTAAGAATCATCATAACAAATTAAGAAAAGTTGACTACAGACCACGCTACACCATTTTGGCAAAAAGTCGTTAATAATAGTATTGATAAATTTCCTTTGACAATTTAGGAGTGAGATTAAACAAGAAATTAGATTTTGAATTCGACCCTTAAAACGGGGTTGAACTGGGACGTATCTATCAATCTTTTCAACATGTTGTTTTTATCTTTGAATTATACCACAAAAAAACATTTATCATCTCTTTTTTCAAACATCATTGCTTTCCCTAATATTTGAAATAATGATTTTTTTCTTTTTGTCTTTGTGCATTACTCTCTTAAGAATGAAGGGTTTATATTTTCAATAATGTCTTATCTTTCCTTAATTTTTAAATATTTCATGCCTTTATTTATTATAAACGGGAAAGGAATGATAATGAATTTTATATCAAGAGATTAAAAGTGATTTTGATATAAATATGAATGTTACGTATATCTGTATCCTCCAAATTTATTTGTTGCCTGAGAATTAGATAAGTATAATAATATAATTGAAAACATTATAATTATTGTATATCGTTTTTAAAAAAAATATATTTATAGGAATAATTTATTTCTTTTTTATCGAAAGGATAACAAAATTAGATTACTGTCTGAAATAAGTGGTCGCAGCTCAATTAATACTTTTACTTTAGAGTAAGTCAGATTGATTAGTTTCTTTAAAGATAAAAAAAATTACATTAATTATTCATAAAAAAGTTATATACATCGACAATATAAGAAAATATTCAGTATTTTCCAATAATAATTGCTAAGTACTAAGTTCGTTAACTTTTACGATAGTTATATTTTTTTATCAGTAAAGTAGCTATTTTAAAATCATATTAACCGTATTTTTTTTATTGTTCGAGAATATTTTATTTTAAATTAGTAATACATGATTATTAAACTCTCAATTAGTAATTTAAAATTCTGTTGTTCATTGCCTGTGTGTGTGTTTTTTTTCAAATCAGACACGGACTAATAAATAATTTTTATTTTCAAATTTGACACATTTATTCATTTTAAAAATAATAAATTCTTAGATAGTTATAAGATCGAATCTAACAAAATCCTTCTGTAGAACAAATGTCTTCAACAAGCAAAATCAGATATGCTAATGAATACGAATAATCACAACGTTACAAGATGGTAAATAATCGCATGCGCGTCCAAAAATTTGTTTCATATTCCAAAAAACAATAATTTTTTAATATGAATGAAGTAATCAGAAACATGTGGTCTGAATATTTAATTGTAACCACACTGTCATCCTTAAACCAATAATAGAAATAACATGTCACCAAATATTGACCCACATATCATATCCAATTACTTTATACAATTTAATACAATTTTATTAAACATACAAATTTATGGGTTCTGATTATCATCTACCTTTTTAATAATAATTTTATCAATCAATTACTTTGTGTTTTGGTTAAAAACACAAAGTTCTGTTTTTAATAGATGGGTATTCACCTCTAACCTAAAATTTCAACTTATGGGTTTTTTTTTTCTCATTATATATTGTTTTTTTAACCATTTATATTTAATACAACACTTTAATTTATACTTTACTTCCTAACCCTTAATCAAAATAAGACATGCATAAAATCATAATGTCATTTTATATGCACGTTTGTTTTTCTTCATTTCATTTTCTCTTCTACTACCTAACCTACAAAATCATCTCTATGTGTTTAATTTTCTTTGCCTTCATTCTTTCTTGTTTTTCATTCCTTTTATTTTTTTTTTTTATCAGACCAAATACACCATTGGTTTTCTATCATCTTCCAACTCTTCACCAAAAACGAATGGATAAAACCTAAATTCACAAGCGAAAGGATAAAGATCATGTGCACTAGACTCGACAAAGACAAAAGGCATTGTTATCACGTTCAGACCTTAGCATCAATAAGGTTCAACACAAGGAAATGACAAGTTTTGATGTGAAAGGAACGTATGAGTTGTTTGTTTCCATTTTAACATCACATGCCATTTGATAAGAGTTAGGTTAATTGGCATCTCCACATGAAAAATATGTTTAGACCTAAATATTATAGTCTTTTTAGACAAGATTTTTTCGTAAACTCTTCTGAAAAGTAAAATCAATTATTTTACTCTTAGGCTAATTTGGTTGGACAACGAAAGAAAGATCACTGCATAAAAAACTTGACTTAATCTTTTTTTTCTTTATTTGGATTGTCCAAAATAATAATATATAGTATAGAAAAAATTTTAAGTGACATATAGCAAAGATGATAGAATTGATACCTAAGAATACATAGAAACAACTTTTTACACATGCATTTAGCATTTTTTTTATGATACTATTATTTTGTTCATAAACTAACATTTATGTAATTTTATGTACATTTCATTGTTCTTCCCTCGAACAATCCAAAAAAGCACCCTATTCCTCATTTATGTTTTTCTGTTACTTTTTTTTCATTTATTACCTTTCCACTCACTCATTCATTGATTCATCTAAAAAAAAAAGAAAAAGAATAAACAGCCATTAGTGTTGATGCAACCCTAACTTTATACTAAACAGAAATGAAAGAAAGCTAAAGAAGCTAGAAAAGAGAATAAAGTTGTAGTGTAGTAGAGTCGGCAAAGACGGAAGGTATTATTTCTACCATTCAAATTACAGACAAGGTTGAACACAGCCAAATGGGAAGTGGGGTTGATGTGAAAGCAAGGTTCATTAATCTTCATTTTCACATGCCATATTAGAACAAGAGTTAGGTTTAGGCCTAAACCCCTTTATTGCAATACCCTTATTATTATTATTCTTATATTTGCTCTATATTTTCAAAAGCTTCAATTTTTTTTCCATGAAAACTTAGTTTCTTAGTTTTTAATTGTTAATCATTATAAGGGGTAAAAAATGGTAAGAAAATGTTTAAAAAGAAAAGATTTTTAAGTGTATAAGTATAGTAACAGTTATAAAGCATAAGACTTTGAGGTTCAGAGAGAGAAAAGTTGTGTGCAGAAGAGTGGTGACGCCAGATTCAACGCAAGCAAACCCAAGCTGGGGATGCTGATGTCAGCTATGGCGTCATGCGAACCACTTCATCTCTCTAATGGCACACAACGCAACAGAAAGGCTTTGAATCACCTACTCCATCACTGTTTCTTTCTTCTCTCTTTCTCTCTCTTCTTTCTTTTTGACAGCGAAAGAGGAAACTTCGGGGATGCTGTGTACTTCACCTTCACAGCCGCGTGACATTATCGCTGCCCTTTCATTTCCGAATCTTTCTTTCTTCCTGTGCTAACATACACCCTTCACGCCCTACTTTGTTTTCCTTTCAGAACCTTCCTCGTATTTGATGCTTTGACTTACGGCACGGTGATGGATTCCCTCTCTGTCTCTCTCTGCGTTCTGCCATCAAAGTTCGAACCTTTTTCTGATTTGGATTGATCTGATGCCGCTATTGAGTTGTGGGGCGGTGCTGTTCCTTGACCCTCTCTCCGAGTGAAACCAAAGTTTTTCTCTTTTTGATATTTTACTGAAGTTGTTTGCTGATTTCGGTTATTCTGTTTGGGATCAGTTCTGGGTTTGGTTTGGTTTGGCTATGCTGTTTTGGTGGCTTTGGAAGTTTGAACAAAGGGGTTCTTCTTAGATCCTTTTGCACCTTCCCGGTGCTGAAATTTTGCAGAGAGATATAAAATATTTGTGTTTTTTCATGTCTGTGTCTGAACGCTATTGAAATAGAGTGAGTCTTGTGAGGGGTTGGATCAGATGTCATGCATCTTGTGAGTTGTGACATGAGATTTTGCAGTTAAAACTTATACAGATCAGTGTTTTTCGTTTACACGGCATCTATACTTTCCTTTTCCATAGTTTTTTTTTTTAATTCTGTGCTGGGGAATTCAGGGTTTTGTTAAGTAACATATATTCCATTCGTCAGTTGGTACTTGAACGGTTTTGCGACTCTATCTTTGAGTAACTTTGAGGTTTGGAGTTTTTGGAGAGTAGAAGATATGTTACAGGCTCAATAAGGTCTCAAGTTGTTGAAAATGGCTTATTCAGCCGAACCCTCATCTTCTTTGAGCTTTACATCATCTTCCCATTTATCAAATGGCTCAGTTAGTCACAACATATGCTCTTCTTACGGCTCTGACCCTGGACCGAACCTTGAGGTTATCAGTTTGAGCAAGCTTAGCTCCAACTTGGAGCAGCTTTTGATTGAATCTGATTGTGACTACAGTGATGCTGACATCATCGTGGAAGGAATTCCAGTTAGTGTTCATCGATGTATTCTTGGCTCTAGAAGTAAGTTTTTCCATGAATTATTCAAGAGAGAGATGGGGTCATCAGAAAAAGAAGGGAAGTTGAAGTATAACATGAGTGATTTGTTGCCTTATGGCAAGGTTGGATATGAAGCCTTCCTCATATTCCTGGGCTATGTATATACTGGCAAACTCAAGCCCTCTCCAATGGAGGTGTCTACATGTGTTGACAATGTATGTGCTCATGATGCTTGTAGACCTGCAATTAACTTTGCTGTGGAGTTGATGTATGCCTCTTCCATTTTCCAAATACCAGAGTTGGTATCACTTTTCCAGGTATATTCTATGTTTGATCACATAAATGACTTTCATATCTCACAATTCGCTAACCTAAATGATCTTTCATTGTATTAGTCTTTTACTTTCAAATTAATATAACATCTAAGGATCAAGGTACTAATTCAAGCTTAAAATTTTGCAGCGACGTTTGCTTAACTTTGTAGGAAAGGCTCTTGTGGAAGATGTGATTCCAATCCTTACTGTTGCTTTCCATTGTCAATCGAGTCAACTTGTCACTCAGTGTATTGATAGGGTGGCAAGATCAGACCTTGACCAGATTTCAATTGACAAAGAGCTTCCTCATGAACTCTCAGGAAGAGTTAAATTGCTGCGCCGCAACCCTCAGCAAGATGTTGAAAATGATGCCTCTGCAATGGATGCTTTGTCTCTAAAACGAATCACTAGAATACACAAGGCACTGGACTCAGATGATGTTGAGCTTGTTAAGCTTCTTTTGAATGAGTCAGATGTTACTTTAGATGAAGCACATGCTCTCCATTATGCTGCAGCCTATTGTGACCCCAAGGTTGTTTCTGAGGTGCTTGGTTTGGGACTGGCTAATGTTAATCTTCGGAATTCTCGGGGCTACTCGGTGCTTCATATTGCTGCCATGCGGAAAGAGCCCTCCATCATAGTATCACTACTTTCCAAAGGGGCTTGTGCATCAGATTTGACTTTTGATGGTCAGAGTGCTGTGAGTATTTGTAGAAGGTTGACAAGGCGAAAGGATTATCATGCAAAAGCAGAACAGGGAAAAGAAACAAACCCAGATCAGATATGCATCGATGTTCTTGAAAGAGAAATGCGGAGGAATCCACTTGCTGGGGATGGCTGTATCTCTTCCCATACCATGGCTGATGACCTCCACATGAAACTACTATACCTTGAGAACAGAGGTATGATGTCATGGATGATATTTGCTTGTGTTCTATGAAATTTTATCATGGTTCCAGCATCTATGTTTTGAAATGCTTTGCTTTTTGTGCCTTGAAGTGGAAATTTCCTTTCTTTCTTTCACGTATAATTTTCTCCTCTTGACCTGTTGGTAATCAAGATCTTGCTTTTCCGTTTCGAGGAACTTTTTGTGTGCAAACACCAACTGCAAAATACGTATTTTAGTCAAAATGATGACCATGTATAAGAAAGCCATTATGAGATTAATATTATTTATGGCCTCAGATAGACCATGCAGATTAGATGAATGAGCATTTTTGAAACCATAATTTCTATTGGGTTTGACACCATGTGGCTTACAAAAGGTGAGTTAGGTTGAGTGACATAGTTTCTTAAACTATTTATTTTGTACCTGTAGCTAAATTCCTTTGAGGGATGGTAATGTTGGTGTGGATATTTTTTTTATTCCAGCGTTAAGGCAAGCACTATTTAAGTTTTAAAAGCAGAAGCACTGTGATTGGGGAGCCAGTGTTTATCAAAATCTTTTGTTTGAGACCCATCTTGTTTGATGTTGATTAACTCTCTTAAGAGATCTGATGTGGCTCCTTTGAGAGTGTTGTTTAACATTACTGTGTTTATGTGACTTTTTTCATGCTCAAACCATCAAAAAGTAAATATTGCTCTCTACTGCAGTGGCATTTGCAAGACTTTTCTTCCCTTCAGAAGCCAAACTAGCCATGGACATTGCGCATGCTGAGACAACATCCGAGTTTGCCGGTCTCTCTGCATCAAACTCAAAAGTTTCAAATGGCAACTTGAGGGAGGTTGATCTCAACGAGACTCCCATAGTGCAAAATAAGAGACTTCTTTCTAGAATGGAAGCCCTTATGAAGACAGGTAAATACACTTTTATAAAGTTAGATTTTAATTTCCTTTTGTTATCTGTTGCATGAAGTACGGACATAGACACGGATATGACACGGACTCGTAGACATATGTAATCTTCAAAAATATAAAATACATGAATACATCGTCTATGAATTATATAAATTAACAATCAAAATTTATATATTAAAAATCATCTATGAACAAGGTTAGCCAAGTATAACAAAAAATGAAATTAATTCATTTATCTAAAATCTAAAAAGTTAAAAAAACATATATAATTTAAATATTTTTTATTATATATAGGATTTGTTTCTGATCTTTATAATAAGTCTTTTTAAAATTATGTTGGAACAATGTTAGAATTGTGAGATATTTAAAAAAATGTCTTTTAAATTGGACATTTGATGGATACGTGTTGTTCCTATACATGTTAAAGGGACACGGAGTGTCTGAGCTTCATAGGTTATAGGTTATAGTTAAGGAGTGTTCTCTTCAATATATCATTTTATGTGAATCAAGGGAGAATTTGTTTGCTTGTTTTTGAAAATTTGTACCCAGTTGGATAATGTTTCTGACTACAGTTCTGAATGTATGTTCTATGTTTGTGGTGGTGGCAGTTGAAATGGGGCGGCGATACTTCCCACACTGCTCAGAAGTGCTGGACAAGTTCATGGAGGATGATCTACCTGACTTGTTCTATCTTGAAAAGGGTACTCAAGAAGAGCAGAGAATCAAAAGAACACGGTTCATGGAGCTTAAAGATGATGTCCACAAGGCCTTCAGCAAGGACAAGGCCGAGTTTAGCCTCTCTGGCATCTCATCTTCATCTTCCTCATCCTCCCTCAAAGATTCTGTTGTACATTACAAAGCTAGGAAAGGGTAACAGTAAAACCATACATAGCAGTTTTTGATTTTGACATACATATTAATATATATAGTGCAAATTTTCAAGGTCATCATTTCCACCAACTCATCTGTAAAATTGTGAAAGAAGGAGGTGATGTCTTGCTGTCTTGTGTAATCAACACCATGTATTTTGGAAATAATTTCATATGCTTTTTATGGTGCTAAAATTTTGCTGTAACTTTTTAAGATTCTCTCTTATTCTATATTGTTTTTACAGCTATTTTCTCTTCTTATAAGTAGACTTTTTTTAGTGAGATTCATTATCTTTAAATTTAAACATATTTTCTATTTTCTTTCTTTCTTTTTAATTTTCATTCTATTACTCTTTCATCTGCGTTAATTGCTTTTACTTGTTTGTGCTATGTTACCCCTGTGAAGCTTCTAAAAGTAAATTTGAAGTTAAATAAAAAGCATAATTATTCATAATTACGTTTAATATGTAATACAAATTGCAACGGTTACCAAAGATGATGGATGTGGAATATAAAAGTTGTAGAATGTCATTACAACGCACTTCCCACTGTAAGCTATATCATTGAATCATGATTTTGTCAAGAAAAAACTATTTTTGATAACCCATATTTTCTCTTACCTCCATTTAATAACTCTATATATTAATAAAATATTGAAATAAGTTCTTTAATTAAAGTATAAATTAAATTATTAAATAAACTATTAATAAAAGTGGGTGTAGGATGGTAGTATAAACGTTGAAGGGTTAATTTATTTATTTTTTATTATTAGTATAATGGTCAATTTAGTGTGTTATGGAGGTACAAGCAGAAAGTATGGAGATGCAGGAAGAACATGTCATCAATATGTCATCTCTTTTCTCAGCCATTTTGTTACTTCAATGACAACTATACTGATAAATATGGTTGGCCTTTCAGAATATATTTATTACTGTTCTATTTTTTTTTTATAAATATACAAAGACAATCCTATTCACTCATAAAATTGTCTTTAAAAAATGTTAATAACATCTTAATTCTAAATTCTCTCAAAATTAATAATAGAAAATTTGTATTTCTTAATTATTAGTAATTTTATTAAGACCATCTCTAGCAATATTCTTATTTTGTACACACACTCTAGCATCTTATAATGACACTTTTTTTTTTTTACACAAGAACATTTCTTATGAATGCTGGAGACTAATTTCTTAAAAGTGTAATTATAATTGAACTTTTAAAATGTAATAACTAATAGAGTGCTTTTTCTATCATAAATCAAATCTATGAAAACATTTTTACTGAATTTTATTGATTTAAAGTCAATCAAATCTATTGGACTCGATATAGGGATCAAACATTTTTAGTCACACGTTATTAAGATAATCTATTTAACATAAATTTATGTTGGATTCTTGTCATATATAAAAATTCTTTTGACTAATAGTAATTATAGTATTGCAAATAAGATCAATAAGTTTGTTTGTCACCGAATGAACTGGGAAACAGATCTGATGGTAAAAAAATATTTAACGAATCTAGCATGCAATCATTTACACTAAATTATTGACATCATTTTAAGTTTGAACATGTGCAGATCCAGCAGCAGCAGCAAGTTAATGTAGGAATGGAACAAAGTTACATCTGCAATGTTGACTGCTGTCGTTTTTGCAGGTAACTTTCTTACCTTCTTTATTTTTTAATCATTTAAATAAGTTTTTAGACACTGAGAACCTCATTTTTTTAAATTAAATATTTAATAAATATATTTACTTTCAATCAATGTGCTCGTGCTTTACTGTAAATATATTGTAAATATATATTTTTTAATTAAGTTTTTATTAAAAAAAATTATATTGAGAAATTAAAATATATTTTTTTATTTGTATCTAGTATCTTGTTATTTAATTTTTATATTTTTATTATCACCAAGAGGACATAATTATTACTTCTGTTTTACCGTTTCTAAATTATTAATCAACTAGTTTTTTTCTCTCTCTAATTTTCTTTAATTTATTGATAATTTATATTTTTTAAGAACATTTTGATCGAACTAGCTGAAAAAGATCGGAGAAGAATATACCAGTTGAATGAAAAGATAAAAGTATCAATCGCGATAAAAATAAAAGTATTTTAACCACTTAACATATTACAAACTTTTAATAGAAATCGGATTAAAAATAATCAAATTTACAAAATACTAAACATAAGCTATTAGTAAATAAGCTTTTATTAACTTCAAAATTACAGATTAAATAGTTGGAAAATATGTAGACCCAGTTCAACTTAATATTTTTTTACTTGTTAATAGAGTTTAATTGTTAACTTTTATTTTATAGGCTTTGGTTGTTATTAAAAAATTTAATTTATATGTTACTACTTTATTATAGTAAAGATTATAAATTTAATTTATTGGATAAATATTTTAGACATATATCGTGTATTTTAATTTTTAATATAAACAGAGTATATTAGATCAATCAATGGTCTAATGATACAGTATTTTGACCATTTCAATTTTCAACACTAATACTACGTTTATTCTCGGATCAAAATAATTATATTTGTCTGACAATGCTATTATTATATTAAACATTAAAAGGAAATATTTTTAAAAAATATATATGTAAACGTTTTCATTGTAACTTAATCCCCTTTAAATACTCTTTATTTTCCGTTTACGGTAATTCATTAAAACTTGTAATTATAATATATTCTTCGTCATCACCCGTTTAAACTTAATTAAACTTCTACGAATAGCCTAATGATAAAACATAACTAAATTTAAAAATATAAATTGAAAAATGTGTACAGTTTATTAATCTAGTCAATAATTAAATGATAACATAAACACGTATTAAAAAACAGAAAATAACTAATTGTTGATTGAGTGATATTAAACACGTTTCTTCAAATAAAGTCTTAACTACATCATTGATTATCATCCTTTCATTCTAAACATAAATATTGTAAGAAAAATATGCGGACTAATGTACACTGTGATATTGATAAAGTAATAAAAAGTGGATTTTGTTTTTTCAAAAATGACCAAAGTGATACCACTCAAATTCTCAATCACTTGCACTGTCATTTCAAATAAAAAAAATTATTATTAAATCAGTACTTTTTAGAGCACTTTTAAACGGGATTAAGAAAAAAACAAACAGAAGAGAAGCCCAACAACGAAGTATCAGAAGTGAGCATTAACTAAAGCCACTATCTGCATGAAGGACCACAAGAGCAATCACCAGCCATGCCTCGTAGCAGAATATAAAAGTAATAACTGATTTAGAATCAAATATAAAAAGTTTAGTAAAAGGTTTTAAATTAGTTCTTTTTGGTAGTATTAAAATCAATAATTTTTCATTTGTTTCAATCGCTTATTGACACAAAAGTACTTTTTCTGAGTGCTATAAACAAGTTATACAATTAGCAAGTGACTATATAGAAAAACAAAATCTAACAGTAATGTCAAACAAGAAAGCATCAGAGAGCAGTAACTAAAGCCTCTATCTGCGGGGAAAACCAGCACAACGACACATGCCATAGATATCACTCATAACAGTAACATAAAACAAGAGTTTGTTAAAATCAATATACAAAGTTAAGCAAAGGGTACTGTGTTGTTGATGAAAATAACAATAACAGAATTAAAATAGTATTTTTGGTAGTGATAAAATAGTTTTTAATTGCTATTGTTCAATGACACAGATGTACTTATCATGTGCATGGTCTAACTAAACAAAGAAAGCAATTTGCAATGGCAAGTGACTGTTGTTTAGAAATGTGGTGACAGTTTCACTGAGATGATTAAGATGGTCCAAAGGGGTGCTTGCCTTTACAGAACAGAACATTGTAATTTAAAATAGAGCCTAAAAGATTCACCGTTCACCAAATCCAACCCTTTCTTTGTCTTCATTGCTGTGCCTCTACCCTGCTCTAGCAAATCTAGCTGTCACTGTTTTATTTCTTATATTTGTTTCGTTCTAGTTCATAGAATGTCATTGAAGCCCTTCTTGCTTCATACTTCTCTTTCAACCCATTTCTCATTCACCAGCATATGGCTGCCTTTGGAGAATATTCTACCCAATGTCCAACCCCAGAGAGGCCTAAACATGAGAAAAAACCACTTGCTGCATACATCTGTCATGATCAAAAAGGCCTTCGTTTACCTAAGCACAAGGTAGAGAAGGCTTCAGCAAAAAGTGTGTCTTTTTCTCCTCACCACAAAAGGGTTGGTTCTGCTTCGGAAAGATCAAATTTTAAGTCACAGGTGTCAGCAGATTCAACAAGGGTAGGACCCTTGATGGATGAAGTTGCCATTGGAGCAGTGATTGCTGTCCTCAGTGGCTACATAGGAAGATATGTGAAAGATGATCTTTTCAGGAAAACAATCCGAGAGAAGTGTAGTTCTCTCTTGGACAAAGGAAGAAGAAAGGATTCAGGTGATACGGTTATTATGAACATGGAATTGGGTATGAAGAAAGTTGACAGATTAGTAGAAAGTCAAGGAACAATGGAGCCGATGAGGATGATCAGAAGGTTAAGGAATTCCGTTGAGCTTTTAACCGTAGTTGCTACTTCGAATTCTAAAACTTCAAGGTACGCTTCAACTTGTGGTGTGCCAAATTCACATCTCTCAGCTTGCGCTCAACTATACCTAGCAATAGCTTACAAGCTGCAGAAAAATGATAGAGTTTCCTCCAAGCATTTACTGCAAGTGTTTTGTGATTCTCCAAGTTTTGCTAGGAGATACTTGCTTCCTGACCTTTGGGAGCATCTGTTTCTTCCCCATCTTCTCCATGTCAAAATTTGGTACAACACTGGGCTTGAGTTCTTATCAAATGAAGCTCATGGTGAGAAGGAGCAGAAAATGAAGGTGCACAAAAAAGTTTACAATGAAAAGATTGATAGTGGGACTATTCTGTTTGCACAGTATTACAAGCAATGGCTTAAAGTTGGGGCCAGTGAGCCACCTCTTCCTAATGTCTCTTTGCCATCAAGGCCTTACAGATTATCAAGAAGGTCTTCGGATTCTTTTGTTTCAAATTCCTCAGTCAACCAAAACTTGTAAGCGATATGAACATCTTACATTCACCACCACAACCATCTTTCTGTCAGAAACAAATATGTGCAATTTGTAGCTATGTATGTGATTTTATGTTTATGGTTTTCTTCAACAGATACAAAACAGTGTTCGGCTCCAAACTAGAGCAGCAATCTTCAGGTCTTGGTGACCAAAATGGAGTGTTGAGAATTACTGCAGGCGAAGAGATTGATGAAAAGTTGTATGAAGATGAATTCAAAAGCAGTTCAATTCAGGTTGTCTTTCAATTCATAGATGAAAACCGTCTGATTCAAATTATAGAATTTCACTTCTGATGTAATTTCCTTACTTTTTACAGAAAGGCGATGGGGTATTTGTTGGAAGATCAAGTCAACTTGGCAAGAATCAAGCTCAATCATGGCCAGCGTCGCAGAGATTGGACTATTTTCAGTGTCTTTCCTGCAGGTTCATACCAAAGGAAAGCTTCGAGAACAGCAACCGTAGAGCCAGGAATGCTTTAACTGTTCTTTCAAGAGACTTTGTTGGAGCTATCACAACTATAGGTTCATCAGATATTCTAAGTGACTGTGAATTCGCTATTCGTGTGATTACAAAAGCTTGGTTGAGCTCTCCCGGTGATCCTCTGATTGAAGAAGCACTGACACAGCCTAGTGTAGTTGAAGCCATGCTTGAGGTGTTATTTTCCTCAACTAACGATGAGATTCTTGAATTGATCATATCAATTTTAGCAGAATTAATAGGAAGGAATGGTGCAATTAAACAAATTATACTGAACTCTGATCCTCAACTAGAAATATTTTTGAGGCTTCTAAGAAGCGCTAGTCTGTTTCTAAAGGCTGCAGTTCTGCTTTATCTGTCACAACCAAAGGCAAAGCAGATGCTATCTTCAGAATGGGTGCCATTAATACTTCGAGTGCTGGAATTTGGAGACAAATTGCAGACCCTCTTCACAGTACAATGCAGTCCTCAAGTAGCAGCGTTTTACGTTTTGGACCAACTTCTTACTGGTTTTGATGAAGACAAGAACTTAGAAAACGCCAGGCAAGTTCTTTCACTTGGGGGATTGACCCTGCTAATGACAAGGATCGAAGGAGAGGTCCACGAGAGAAACAATGCTGCTATGATAATTTCATGTTGCATTCGCGCCGAAGGAAGCTGTAGAAGTTTCATAGCTGACAACATAAATAAGTCCTCATTACTTGAACTCATTGTTGTTGGAAGTACACAAAATTCCAGTGGCTATGCCTTGTCTGTGCTAGCTGAATTGCTCTACCTTGATAGGTATGCGCTTGTCACTTACCTTTCTAGATTTTCTTTTTCTTGGTTTGCCATTTTTCTTCTATCTGAAAATGTTAAGAGGACTTAAATTTCATACCAGAAGAACGAAGACTTTGAATTTCTTAAAAGGGCTAAAAGATGGATGGGGTGGCATAAACGCAATGCACGTTTTCTTCATCTACCTTGAGAAGGCTCCACCTGAAGAACGCCCTATTGTTGCAGTAATATTATTGCTGCTTGATCTTATGGTAATTCTTTTTCATTCAACTTAGTAGTGCTTTATAGAAACATTGGTTATGAACACTGGTCTAAGTTCTGTGAATTTCATTATTTTCAAGAAGGTAACTTATAGCTTCTCTATGATTCTATTTTAAATTGATTTACCTGCCTTGAAGAGTTCACAAATGCAATAGCAGTTGTGTTGCAGGAAGATCCTTTCCAGGGAAGCTTGTATAGATCAGAAGCAATCCAGGCACTTGTAGCAGCTTTGAATTGTCAAACATGTAATGATGGAGTACAACAGCAATCAGCACGAGCTCTATACCTATTAGGAGGTCACTTTTCTCCTTCAGGGGAATCATTAATGGAAAAATCTCTTTTACAAAAAGCAGGTTTCAGAGAAATTTGCTTTGAAGCTTCATATCATAGCACGAAAAATGTTGTGTATGATTCAATTCACCAGGTAAACTTTGGTTAAAAGACTGTAGTTTAATTAGCATGCACTAAGAGTATATAAAAAAGTTAGATTGTCATGTTCATGTATATAAAAAACTTTATACATGTTAAAATTTAAGTAAAAACTACAATCATGCAATGCACAATATTTAACTTGTTTGTATTTGCTCCATGAGAGCTTGCTTTTCTATTTTTAGCACATCAAAATTGTTGATTGCTTGTGTCACTTATTAGAATGTGGAGGAGGAAGAAGCAGAAAGTTGGCAACAAAGAAAAGCCCGTGTCTTGTTCAAAAATGGAAATAAGAATTTACTATCAGCACTTGCAGATACCATAGCCAATGGAATCCCGTGTTTAGCACGAGCAAGCCTTATAACCATTTCATGGATGAGCAACTACCTCAATATAATTGAAGATACCGTGTTGCCACAAATGGCTTTCTCAATCTTAAGACCACAGTTACTACAATCCTTGAATTATGATAAAGATGTTGAGGAAAGAGTGCTAGCCTCATATTCATTGCTATATCTTGTCAAATATTCAGGTATGAAAACTTTTACCATCTCCTGATAGACTCTCTCTCAGTTCATCAGAATCAATTCATCAGAAACAATTAGTTACAGAATATAAAAATACTACTAGTCACTTTTTTCTCTCAAACTTTTTGTTTTGCATCATGGTTTCTTCCATGAAAATAAATGTACAAAATCAATAAATTTTCAATTACATGGTACTGGTGTAAAACCCTTTTAATACTGCTAGTGTTATAACTTCATAAAAATATAGCTGCATAACAGGTTCTTGTTATAAAATTTAATATCCTTTTTTGAATTTTCTTCATTTTTCATTTGTCTTGCTATCAGGATGTGTCTCTGACGTACCATCGTTGGACAAAGACTCACTCACACATCTCAGAAATCTCTCCCTAGTGACTTGGACGGCCAACGAGCTCATCGCAATATTCTCAAAAAGAAACTTGCAAATGAGACAATGATTAGCAAGAAGCTTCATGTTGTTGAATCTTCAAATGTTGTTTCTTTTTGATGGTATAAGAGAGATTGTACTCATCCTTGTCTTGTATAGTTGATTAGCTTGAAAGGGAATATTTGTATCAAAGGAAACGTAATATCTGGCTTTATTCAACATAACTTATGGTTTCACTTTCTGAAAAGCTTGTCTAGCCAAATATACTACTGAAAAAAATAAGCCACACAAGAGTGTCTAAAAGTGACTTTGGTTTAGTACATTTAGGACATGTTTGGACAACTTTCTCCATAAATGCTTCTTAGTTCTTACATAAGTTAAAATCTCTTAGAAGGGCTTCTGTAGAAGTTTATCCAGATATGGCTAATGCATGTTGGTTTCTAATCATGCGTATGGAAATAACTTCGTTAATAACAGTTATTCTAAATCTTACAAAAATACTTGTAAGATAAACATCACACTCCACTTATATATTACAATTTAGTCTTAGTATTGATTCTTAGTATTGATTGGAAGATGTCCTTTACAAAAAAACAAGTGCTACAACATGCAACTTTGGATAGTGTCGATCTCAGTTTTTATGTTTGTTCCTAGATAACAAAATTTGTACTCATGTCACATTGTCTTATTCACCCCTCACGTGGTTAACAGAGGAAATAGAAGACAAAAGAGTGAACTTTTAATTTTTATTTTATTTGTTTACACATGGATAGCAAGTTATCTCTTACTCAGTTCTTCATGTGCAACCGTTTGTTCCCGACTGCAACAGGTGAGCATTCTTATAAACAGAATCTGTTGAATAAACAAAAAATATCTTCATTTCTTGTCAAGAATAGCAGACAAACTGCATCAAATAATTTGACGTATAATTGGATCATTCATTATAAAAAACCAATTTGGATTGAACAGTTCTTTAATTTTTTCGTAAGCTCCAACCTCAAAAATTGATATGACCATTTGAAACTGTAATAAAACCTACATGAAATTATTTAGGGTTTTTAGTAATATTTTCAAATTTAAATTTCACTTAAATAAATCACGTGAATCTTTCATATGATAATGCAGTTGGTGGAAATGAAATTTCAATTATCATTGAAAAAAACCATCTCAAATATAAAACTTAATTAATCAGTATTAGTTAATGAGAACATACTCACATAGTTTTTTTGGTGATATCTTAATTGACAAAATTTGTAGAACTGTTACTAATTAATCTACATCTAACTTTCAACCAAAGCTAAATAGACCAAATATTATTCTTTCACTTTGAGTGATACATTGAGTTGAAACAACTAACATGGTGTGTACTTGCGTGTGTCATCCATCACTATTTAATTATGATGCCTCCACCAAAATGGCAAATATTACTTCATTATAAAGGACACACAATCAACTTAGTGTTAATCTTTGACATACCCATACCCTCAATAATATAATGTACCATCTTAAAAATAGAGAAAAATTCAATAATTGGTAATATGATAAATTCAACAACTTTTCCTAAAATAAATTTTAGAAAATGAACTTTAAATTTACTTAATCTCATAAAAATGACTATTCTATATTAGACATTTCTAAGATCAGATATTTTAGGTTTAGACTTATAACCTAGGATAACTACCCAACATGTCATTGGTGGCTATGTAATAGTAGCACAGAAGAGTTTCCTCATTCTACCACTATTTTGGAGCAAAATATAAAGAAATTGGTATGATATATATCCTCTTCTTGGCCTCAACAATGATCCAATTGGGGGACCCCCAATGCATTTTGACAAGTGTGATGATTGGACCAGAACACATTGCATCACAAATCTATAAATAAATGTTACATATATGTGACTTGTGTTGATGGGAACCATTATGATAATGGCTAGCCCCCCAAATACGTTTCTTGCATTGTCCTCTAATGCATATGGGAAAAACCCATCCCTACGCAGCATCACTGCAAAAGAAGATAGCAATCCAAGCCACAACATTAGAGGAAGAAGATCAACAATATCTATGGTCCCCTTTCCACCCTCCTTCCACAGTTCACGTCATCACGTGCACTCTTTATTGCAGTTTTTTGTATGCAAGGTCGGAATCATGATGTTATGGGGAACCTTTGAGTATATATCAACCACACTTCAAAATCGGCTCAAGAACATGGCATCTAAGAGAATACAAAGCAGGGACCACAAATCTTGAAAAAAGAATTGTGAATTGCTGTGTAAGATTCCTTTTGAAACCGCATAATTCAAAGCTTCATGCATGGTTGTATATATATAAAGCAAGTGTAACCGTTTGAATCATTAAAAACCATTGCCTATTATGGTCTAAGGTTAATATGAATGAATTTGTTTATTATGTGTTTTTTGAGAGGTTAAAAAGCTTCCGTGACTTTCAAGATAATTATTGAAAAACTCATCATATATACATATAATATAGTATGTCATTAGATGTGAGTATAAGAGAAGAGATGGATTCATGGTCCCCTTACTTTATATTTTTTTATATAAAAAATCATTATTCTCTAAAAAAATTCATTCATGTAAAAGGTTAGATTAGCTATAAGAGTGAAAATAGAGTAGAGTTGGATACTATTACCTAACTCACCCCAAGTTTATGTCAAACTCAAATTATTTTCTAAATAATTATTATGAAGTTTTTAAAAAAAATGTATTTAGTTATTATTTTAAACTTTATAGCTGATTTATTTAAGCAAACAATAATAACATTGTATTGTGGAGTTTTAAAATTACATCATAATATATATATATATATATATATATATTAAAAGCACTCCCTCAATTACTCAAATTTTAACGTTATCTTATAAAGGTAAAATATAAGTGGATAACAAAATTATGAATATTTCATTCTCAAATGAAACTTGTGTGAATTTTAAACAAAAGCAGATAAAGTGGACTAATTTTAGAGTGGACCACTTTCATAACTAGTATTTATCACCACATCATGTGTACTTTCTTTTGGGTTAAGATATTTTACTATTTATGAATTTTTGGAGATTTAAGGAAATGATTTGTGAGGATTGTGTTATTTGGTTTAACTGACTTATAAGGATCTGTGATAATTTATATGGAAAGTTTTGAAAGAGAATATGATGTGTTAGATGGGGAGAAAGAAATGGATTTGCAATAGAAGATAGGCGTTTTTGACATCCAATTAATTGCTTAGAACAAAGAAGTTTTTGCAAAATAACTAGGTTTATATAAAATGATTTCTAATATAAATTGAACTAAAATATTTTTAGTCTAACCCGTTTATCTTTTAGCCAAAATGGATTTAAGCTGGATCTACTAGTATAATAAATTCACTTTATAAAACAATAATTATATAAAAAAATAATTTTTTCTTAAAAAAATATCAGTATCATAATGTATATTTATTTATACATAAAATTATTACAATTAAAATTAAAGTTAATTATATTGATATGACTCAAATTCTAACAATATATTTTCTATCTTTTTAAAGTGGACCAAAATAATTTGTTGGCCCAATATAAAGTTGACCATATAAAAACTTGATATTCAGACCAGTCTATTTAGGGGTCCTAGATGAAGACTATGAAATAAGAGAAAATTAGAAAGAAATGACGAAAAAATCTTATATAAATATCTAAAATTATAAAATTAAGATAAATCTAACGCTTAATAGGTGTGGTGTGTAGTGGAACACCTCTGGTTCACTTAAAAACAAATAAGAAAATGTTAAAAAAAAGAGGTGAAAGAAAATATTGATAAATAACGATTAATGTTTTTGTTACAATTTTGAAATGGAACACTAGTAGTTTAATCTAGAAATTATTATATGTATTTTATAATTTGAAATGATTGATTAATAGTAAATAATTAATATGAGTTGTAATTTAACTAATTAGATGCCAATTAATATTTTATTTGATTGAGATCAATTTAAAAATCTAATAATAAAATGATGGAATAATATAAAATTTCATAAATTAATCTACATATAATATTTATTTTAAGTTTAATTAAATATAATATAGCTATAAGAAATAGTGATAATGATTAAAAATTTTATTTTTGTAAATTATATAAAATTTTAAAGTAATGAGTTGTCACCATAACCCATTACCTTAAGACAATATGTATTATATATTGTTCAGTTTTTTTTTTTATTGTGATATTTCTTATAAATAATATATCTTTATTATATAAGTAATATGAATTTTAATTTATTCTTTATTAAATGTACTGTATTATATCACAAGAATCAGCTATAAAATTGTGATAGTAAAAAATAATTATGATAATAAGTCAGGGCTATAAGTTTAAAGGATAAAAAAAAAAGAATGAAAAAATAGCCACCACAAAGGAGAAGAAAGAATAACTCAAAACAAATAGGACAAATATAAGAAACATCATCTTAGCCATATATTACTTTTATTTATATATATATATATATATATATATATATATATATGATAGATTATTTATAAATAAAATAAGTAAAATAAAAAAATTACTTAAAGAATATTATAAAAGAAATAAAAAAAAGGCTTATTAAAAACACTCTAATTTTGTTTTATTTTAATTAAAATTGAAACTTATTCAATTCTATCAACAACTTGAACCTTGTAAAAAAAAAAGACTCTTAATCTTTATTTTGGTTTAAAATTTATTTTAAATTTTAATTACATTAATTTTAATTAGGTGGTGGTTTTATTTTAATTAAAATTAAAATTAATATTCAACCAAAAATGTAAATGATGTAAAAAAAAATGTTATTAATTCTTATATAATATATTGAGTTAGAATTTGTTTTGAATTTTAATTACATTAATTTTAATTTGATGGAATCACCACTGACAATACATACTAAGTTCACACATACCAATTTACTATTTTAATTGTATTAATTTTTAATTAAAATTAAGTATAAATTCAATTCATTAACTAGAGAAAATGAAGAGTCCTTACAGAAAAAAAAAATTAAAATTACACATATTTTACAATTTAATTTGACGATTTTGATATTTTATGATCTTATATGAAATTTAAATCATAAATAAATAAATAATATATAAGATCTTACAATTCTATAATATTTTATTATTAAAATATTGATTTTGACTACTTGTTTCTTCATATTAGTCTATTTATGATACCTTATTCAATTCTAAAATAAAAGTTTCAATTTTAATTATAATGAAAAAAGAGCACTTAAAATAATGATCTACTTACCTTCATCAAAACTTTACCTTCTACATTCACCACCACCGCAACAAAGTGATAAAATTAGAATCACCCACATATTATAGATTAAATAACAAGCGTTCCATTTAAAAATTGTGAAAAAAGATTCAGAAACAAAAGAAAATAAACAACTGATGTAAAACAAAGTCAATTAAACCAAAAAGGATAATATTCCTTATCTTATATGGGAAATGATAAAAGGTTTATTATTATTAATATTTCTAACTTTTAATGTTCAGATAGTTCGCTTTATCCTAAAGGAAATATTTATTCAATAATTTTTTTTTTTACTTTTTCCATTCCAAGTGAAGTCATTATGAATTTATAATGCAAAGATTCATAATTATATATTCATAATTATGTGTTTCAGAATAAAATTAATAATAATAATTAAAATTAAAAGTTTAAGACTTAAGTTTTACAAGATTTCTATATATGAAAATACATTGATATGATAATAAATTTAAGATTTTGAACATTAAATAGAAATTTAGGTATTAAAAAATTATTTTTTATGTTAAAAATACTTTTATTTTAGATAAATATTTGTAATAAAATTTACTTTTATTTAAAATGTAAATAATATATTATTAAATTAAAATTTATAAGATTCCATATGAAAAGGACAATAAATATAAAATTTTAAAATAATATAATATATTTAATAAAAAAAATTAAAATTTACATTAAATATTATATATATATATATATAAAGTCTCACATTTAATAAAAATAAACAAATTGAGTAATATATAATAAAAATATTTATACATTTACTGTCTCAAAGGTGATGGGTTTAGTGGAGAAAATTCATTAACTTAAAAATTTTATATAATTTATAAAATTAAATCACATTCATTAAATATATTATTTATATAAAGTTTTACATAAACTAAAAATAAATAAATTGAGCAATATATAATAAAAAAGATTTATACATTTATTGTCTTAAAGTGATGAGTTTAGTAGAGGAAATCCATTTCCTTAAGAATTTTATACGATTTATAAATTTAAATATTTAACCACAATCATTATTTCTTATAATATTTTATTCAATTTAATTTGACATACAATAAATATTATATATATATATATTAATTTATGATAATTTTATATTATTTTATCATTTTATTATAAAATTTTAAATTGATTTCAATTAATAAAATGTTAATTGACATCTAATTAGTTAAAATACAACTCATATTAGTTATTTATTATTAATCAACCATTTCAAATTATATTTTTTTATTTGTACTTATATATTTCATATTTTCAATAATGTATCATTATTTTGTTTATCTTCTTTTATTTATATCACTAAGTTAATTTTCTTAAATACTAAAATCACCTTGTAATATTATGCATTTTTTTAAATCTATTTTTAGAACAACTAACATCAATCAGGACAATTATTATAAGAAGTATCCAGTTAATCACACATTTTTTCAATTAAACAAAACTTAAACTATCTCACACCAAGAACATTGACACAAACACATAAAGATCCCCTCATGCTTTGAAGTTCTATAACACTTCTCCATATTAGTCTATAATACATGGTGATGATATCCTTACTTAAAATAATTATGTACCTTCCCTTCATCAAACTTTACCTCTTAAAAAATATATATCTTAATATAAAAAGTTTCCATTTGAGTCCATAACGCTAGTATATGCACATGGAAAAAGGAAAAAGGAAAAAGTGAGCCTGGTTAAAGCTTTCCGTGACATAGGCACTTTGGCCTTGGCTTTTGGCTCTGTTACACACTGACCATTCCCTCTGCAACTGCAACATCGTATCTCCTTTGTCCTCTTCCTTCACCTTCATCTTATTCCATCACTTTTCCTTCTCTTTTTCTGTACTCTCTCCCTCCTTCTACCAACTTTTCTTGTCCCTTCTGCTCTATTCCCCACACTCCACTCTTTTTTTTTTTTTTTTTTTTTCAAATTCTTTTTTTTTGCTTTATTTTGTTTTTTTTTTTTT
>Ga0099824_1003318_pt1 | contig 23493 bp, 12 predicted proteins | sample SiratrowhiteBW_FD_76837 | JGI IMG/M metagenome (GOLD analysis project Ga0099824, IMG submission 76837) | Root nodule microbial communities of legume samples collected from California, USA - Siratro white BW | ecosystem: Host-associated > Plants > Roots > Nodule | place: USA: California... | reverse complement strand
TTTTTTTCCTCTTTTTTTTCACCACTTTTTTCATCTACTTCCTTTGTTTTTTTTTTTTGGGGGTTTATTTTTTTTTTTTTTTTTTTTTTGTTTTTTTTTTTTTTTTTTTTTTTTTTTTTTTTTTTAATTTTCAGTTTCTGTGGCGAAAATAAGCACTATGGAACACCGACTAATCCTGCTGTGCCTGCGCGAGTACCGGGTGGATCCTCTAGTGGTGCTGCTGTGGCTGTTGCTGCTAATTTCGTTGACTTTGCATTGGGTGAGCTTCTTAATATCTTCTTTATTGCCGTTATCCACTTTTGATGTGCAAATCGCGACATCATTGCCACTCATTGATAACATTTATGAAGTTAACCAAAGTTATGTTTTTTTTTTTTTTTTTCTGGTTTTGTGTTTCCTTTTTTTTTTTCTCTGGTTGTGGAAGGTCCCGTGTGGAAACCAAGTAACTGTTAAGAAGTTGAGTCCTGTTCGGATAAACTTTTCCATTAGCACTTGTGATGTGGGAAAAAAAATAATAATGCTCTCCTCAATACTAACTTTTACTCTTACTGATTTTAGCTAGCTTATGGGACGAACTTCTATCATATTTTCTTTTCCCAAAAGTGCTCATGGCAATGTTTATCCTAACGTTTAGTTAGGACAGTAATCCAGTTATTTTGTTATCAAGAAATACTATCTTTCTTTTCTTGTATTTTTAATTTATGTTCGTAACAATAACTAAATACCAGAAGAGTATGCTTGTTTAGTTGTCTTCCTCATGATATATGATGGTTGCACTTCCTGGTGATAACTGTCCTAACTTTAGTTAGTTAGGACAGTTATTCCAGTTATTTCGTTATCAAGAAATACCAACTTTCTTTTCTTGTATTTTTAATTTATGTTCGTAACAATAACTAAATATCAGAAGAACATGCTTGTTTAGTTGTCTTCCTGGTGATATCTGAGGGTTACACGTTTATAGAATATAATGGAAAATGTTTCTTATACTATTGCACCATCATCGACAACAGGTATTGATACTACTGGTGGGGTGAGAGTGCCTGCTGGATTTTGTGGCATTCTAGGATTTCGACCTTCACATGGTGCTGTTTCACATTTGGGAATCATACCTATTTCTACAAGTCTGGACACTGTTGGTATGGACAATTCAATTTTTTAATGTAGTTTGATTTATGAGCTTATGGGTTCAAGTGGCTGTTTAATTGATTTATTTTGAATGATTATTGTTTTTATGTGGTATAAGGATAAATTGCTTGGTTGCCTTTGCTTATTATTTAGGGCCTTTTTGTTTTTTAAATATTTGTCAGTAAGATCTTCTGAAATTTAAATACAAATTAAGGCGATCCAAAAATATACACCAAGAAGAGGAAAAGCAGATGTTCTCTTATAATTGTTATACATTCAGACATTTTTTGTATAGTTCCGGTACTTAATTTTTGTTTTTTTGGAGGCTATTAATATACCATCTACTGCACTTTACAATTTTTAACTCTGATATGCCATTTTCAGGTTGGTTTGCAAAAGATCCCTCTACATTGCGTCGAGTTGGCCATATACTGTTACAAGCACCATTTGCACCTCAACGCTATCCTCGGCAAATAATAATAGCTGATGATTGTTTTCAGCATGCAAATGTTCCTCTTGATAGGAGTTCTCAAGTTGTGGTCAAAACTACTGAGAAGCTTTACGGAAGTATGTAATTTTTCCCTTTAATATGGTCCCTCTTGTTTCAATCATTATTAAAAGCTCTTACCTCGTTCTCTCTGCGTGCATCTTTGTTTGTACAACTTTATTCATGAAATCGCACTCCATTAATTTTTGTCCATCGTCAACTGTCTTCAGGGCAAGTATTGAAGCACATGAATCTTGGGGACTATATAAGTTCTAGAGTTCCAAGCTTGAAGGGCTGCTCTGGTCATAAAACAAACGGTGAAGCGAAAGATTCTTCATTAAAGTTACTTGCCAACATTATGCAATTCCTACAAAGGTTAGTCAGATTCTTTGTGATATGGAGATACTATCATAAGTTGCAAATTGTTGTTAACACTGGTTTGGAAAAAATAGCATACTTTTTATTCTGTCATTCGGACAACTTTTCTTTGGGATTGTATCTCATACTTTACTACTAACATTTGGGCTAACCACAATGTAACCATGTCATACCTTCTGTTTTCAATTATTATTCATAATTGTGGATGTGAATAATTAATATTTGTTGTGTTATTATGACTGTCTGTGGAAGTCTAATCATATGGTGACTATTATCTGAATATATTTGTGCAGGCATGAATTCAAACTTACACATGATGAGTGGATGAACACAGTAAAACCTGACCTAAATCCTTCTGTTTCGGCGCAATTGCATGACAAATTTGAAGTATCTGATGTAGAGATTGAAAACTCCAAATCTGTTAGAAGTGAGATGCGTTCGGCTATGAATTTGCTTTTGAAGGTAAAAATTTGACACCATTCTGCACCCTACTTTCCTCAAGTCCTTATTTTGTGGCAATCTTTGTGCCGTCTCATTTGAATTTGACTTGCATCTTCTAAAGTATTTTATCTTAAACAGTGAGTAACTAGATTGTTAACTGATAGAGTTTTGATAATTTTTTCTCACTAAAATAAAGTCGAGCTGTTGTAAATGTTCTTCCATGAAGTTTTCTTTTTCTCTATGTACAAGACTATATCCTGAGTTTTTCCTATAAACAAGAACTTTGTTTTTCTGAGTTACATAATTTTTTATACTTTCAAGGATGAAGGAATTTTGGTTATCCCCACTGTAGCTGATCCACCACCAAAATTAGGTGGGAAGGAGATCTTATCAGAGGATTATCAGAGCCGAGCATTTAGTCTATTGAGTATTGCAAGCATCTCAGGTTGTTGCCAGGTAAAATTTTCTCCTTGATGAAACTTGCTTAACATTATCTGGTTATATATATATAAAGAATTTTTTTTGCAAAAAATTATTACCTAAATCAACATTACACTTAGGTTGTTTGTTTTTTATTGGTGTAGAATTATACCTCTACGAGAACCTACTGAGAAAAGGCTTTGGTGGTGGTGATTGTTGTGCATTTTTCATTTGTATTTTCTTGATTTATCCTTTCAGGTCTCAATACCATTGGGATTTTATGACAAGTATCCTATTTCAGTGTCCCTGGTAGCGAGGCATGGTGGTGATCGATTTTTACTTGACACACTACATAGTGTGTATACCACTCTCCAAGAGCTGGCTGATATTGCTTCCAAAAGCAAATCATCTGAAAATGTTATCAGTAAGGAACAGTCTGCTGAATTTGCTAAAGAGAAGGTATGACATTAAATAAATTATACAGTCAACCGTGATTTTGACTGTAATCGTGCAATTTAACTGCCATTGTTTTACTTCTAGAACACCACTGATTTTGAAAACTGAATGTTATGAACCACATTATAGCTAAATGGCAAACTTACATTAACTTCTGTTGTCCATTACATTATCTTATAAATTTAAATATTGGTGTTTTTAGTTTTACTAGTAGGACAATTCTTATATCTGGGTTAAAATAATGTTGTGTTTCATGACAATACTATATGCCAGAATTGTGTAAACTGAAAGTTAACTTTCGATAGTTCATCAATGTCAAATGTAGATTTGAACTTGCTTTGGGACGTTATAGGCCTTGGCAGTCCCCTATATTTTCCTTTGTTTTAGGTTTAACTATCTATTCTAATGGAGGTGAACTCTGTATCGATAACCTTTGCGAAACTGTTATTGCCTTGTGAAGCTGCAGCCACTTTAGATCTTGTATATTTTATGCCCATGTCATTATGTTTTCAAGTTCTCTACATTTTTGTTAAATGAATGAACCCCCAAATTAGACCCTCAAGTATTACCCCTCTCTTAAATAGCCCCTAAAGTAAGAAACCCATGTAAGTAATCCTTCAAGTATTGAGTGTCCATGAGTTAGTCCTAAAGTTGATGTATTTCAGTAAACTTCAAATTTTTGAACGGTTTTTTAATATTTGGGGGATTACTTACATAGTTTTGTTACGTTAGAGTCCATTTAGGAGAGAGGGTTTATTCTTTATTAAGTCACATATGGTAATGTTGGTTGTTTAATTCTGAGTTTTGTATTTGTTTTTCTCCTCAACCCTTATTGGTTTGCCACTAATGTCAGGGAAATCAAGCCTATAAAGATAAGCAGTGGCAGAAAGCCATTGGATTTTATACAGAAGCTATCAAACTCTGTAGTGATAATGCGACGTACTATAGTAACAGGGCTCAAGCGTATCTAGAACTTGGAAGGTAGTGTTTTGTTCTGGCTATTTGTCAAAAGTGTCTGCAAAAATCTTGATTTGTTTCCTCTGTTTATCCAGTTATCTTCAAGCTGAGGCCGATTGTACCAAGGCAATTAGTCTGGACAAAAAGGTGACTTTCTTCAGAAAAAAAACATTTTGTGTAGAAGTTTATGGATTTTGTCATAATAGTCTTGCAAAAGCTTGTCTTCATTCCAAATATGCATGGGTTTGAAAATTAAAGCTTTGTAATTGAAGACTAACTACTATTCTTTGCCATACTAAAATAAAGTTGTTATATAATTACAAAAACATTTTGAGTTGTATAACAACTTGCATCTGTTTAGCTTCCAGATTTATTATAATATAAAGAGAAAACAGGAAAGATTACAGTGTCTTAATGGAAGGAAGCAGGAAAAAAGATATTTCATATTACTGTTGTAGACTATACGACATTCTATCAAACTTGTTCTATCATGCATACTATATGATTCCTTGAATAACATACTCAAGCATTTTACAGTAACATTTGTTTATTATCTGTTTTACCCAGAATGTGAAGGCCTATTTTCGTAGAGGTACATCTAGAGAGATGCTAGGCTACTACAAGGAAGCAATTGACGGTAACATCTTTTCATTCTTTTAGACATTTTTTTGCATCTTATTATATCATTAGAAAAATTGAGAAGGACTGTCAATGAGCTATATGCAGTATTATTTAAAACGAAAAAGCTACTAACCACTCGTATGGTAAGCCACGTATTTCCATAGTCATGCATGGATACATCTTTTCTACAAGTTCTCCAAAATAGAAGTATTACTTGAAGTGGCTTGGGGTCTATATTGCAAACTCTTATTTGATTAGAGTAGTTTTTGAAAACTTGTATTTGAAGTGACACACTGCATGAATTAGGAATTAAATTTGTCCAATTGCCCGCATTTCCTTGATTTCTGGTGTAGGTGCTACAGTTTTGTTTTAAGTATTTATTTTTAATTTGAGATGGAAAGTCAAATATTATATTTTGAAGATTGGACTGTCCGCACTTTCACACACTTTTTTTGTGGTATGAAATAATTTGTGATGAAATTTGGAGTTGCACTTTCAAATTAGAGCATATTGACAGCGTTCATCTTGTTTTAGTGGGATTGTTCTCATTTTGGGCAAGATATGAAAATTTTCCTGTGTTTGCTAACAAAGGTTTCTGCTTTGCAGATTTTAAGCATGCCCTTGTACTTGAGCCGACCAACAAAAGGGCAGCTGCAGCTGCTGAAAGGTTGAGGAAGGTATTCCAGTAGGTACATAATTTTGGCACGCGATAAGGGGCTTCAAATGATATTCATTGGTGGTGGTGCTGGTGACCGATAAGCGCTGAGACGATTAATGAGTTTCTAGTTACAATAATAGAAGACTAATCCGTCATGTGATTTCTGCAAAATGATAATGATTCTTTTGTGCTTTGAGGCATATCGATTTTTAGTCATGGAAAGCATGTATTGTACCATCCCTTCTTCAGGTTCTTTGACAATAGTTATGTGTTGCCAGAATGAGTCCCAATTTTGCTGGAGGTATACATATTCGGATTGTAATCAGTCAAGTGAGGCAGTTCGTATGACTATAGCTCCGAATTTAACTGTTTTTCTATTGTACTTTCACTGTTTTATAATCTGTGCCCAGTGGAAGTACCCCATTTGTTAGTGCTTATGACTTCAAGTGAGCACATGCTTATGACTACAGCTGTGCATTTTTTCCTTAAAAATGGATCGTACATGACAGGTCCTTTGTTATTTTGCGCAGTTGAACTATTTCGTTAGATAGTGTCAAGTGGTTATTTACCACTGAATTTGTTTCCAAGTGCTCATGACTTGTTGAGTGCCCAGTGGGCTAAAAGAAGGGCTGCTTGCAAGAATGCCATGTACAAGTTAAATTCTGACAATTATATGTGGAATGGAAAGATGATAGTAGCATGGAATTGAGGTGGAGAGAACGGCAAAAGAAAAAAGAAAGAAAAATATATCGCGCATCTTACATATAACGTCACTAGTCTAAAATCCTTAACGCCACTAATTATTTTACGCCTTTCAATCGATCTATATTCTTATTTGGGAGTTCGATCAAATGTCAGTATAATGATCAGAGGAAATTTATTAGACTTTCTCTTTGGGACGTAGACGTAACAAATCCAACCGGATCACAGCTCAAATCAATACTTACCAACTTCATTATAGTATAAGACTTGCACACATTTTTTATTGACAGATTTGAATTCTAATAACAATAAATGACAACAATATTCTTATTTAAAGGAATAGTTACAGTAATGAGGAACTACATAATAGTTACATCAAATATGAAAGAGCTAAACAATATTCTTCGATTCCACCGCTTCTTATAAACATAACCCAATTGCTATGACTTCTATATGTCTCTCTGTACATAGGAAACCCTACCCATCATGTCATATTCCAAGTAGTTGCCTTATGAAATAACATAAAGATTTGTGGGCTTAAATATAACCACTAGTTTCTTTGAATCAAAATTTTCCTATCTTTTCTAATCAATATCATCATAGATTTTATTTCCATACAAGTTAAATAAATTAAGTAAATGCAATAGTGTTTAGGATTTACATTATTCTTCTGAAAAAAAAAATCATCAAACTTTGAAAAAACAAAGAAATCTAGAAACAAACTACCTTTCTTTGAAAGGAATAGATTGCAATCGAATATCACAACCAATGTTCCAGCAAAAAAATCCAAACTTAGACCATTCCAAATTTATTAAGAATTTGTTTCAAGCAAGTGTTTTTTTTTTTATACGGCAGTTCAATAAATATAGGGTTCCAATATGTGAGCTTTATTCTTATGGAAATAGATTGATCCAAAAGTACATTCGACCTTCGATTCCTATAAGATCAAGAGACAAATCCATCAAATATAGTCGTACTTAACTGATTGATTTTAGTCTATGAAAACACACTCCACTTTTAGCAATCAGCCGGATCTCAGCCGTGAGGTTACAGACAGAAACATAAACATATTATGTTGGTTTGGAAGAAGTACTTTTTTGGTTTATTTAACTTTTATTCCAACACCGCTTATTTATCTTGTGAGGTGTAGCGGTTTTATGTCACATATAGATGATGAGATAAAGTGAGTTCAGTCAGCGCAATTGATGAAGCGATAGTTGACTGTGAGGTGACCCTGTTGGTTTCCCACTCCGTTGGTGTCCAATCGTCGGAACACGTTGACGTCCAAGTCCAAGCCTCCATTAGCACACTGATCCACAATCCTCACCGTAGCCTCAGCCCCAGTTCCTGTATTCCTCACCTGACACAGTACCACAATATTATATATATTTGCATGCATGAAACATACCCTAATTTTTTCATGATTTGAATAAGTATTTGGTTGTGTTGGAGAGAGAGAGATACCCTCAAGCACTTGCCACAAGAATCTCTGCCGCGAGGGCCAGCGGGTCCACAGAAGGCAGTCCAACCATACTTCTGACGCCATGCGAGAGGCTTGTTAGCATCCCAAGTAGCACAGTAGGCACTGGCAGTGATCAAGTTCCAACCAATCTGCTGAGGGTTATACAAATGGTATGTAGCCCTCACGTTGTTCGCACTCTGTCCACTTCCTAACATTGCTGCCATCACACACCACGCACACCACACCAAACCTAATAATCTTAGCCCTCTCTTCATTCTCAACTCTCTGCAAAACACACTTCCTTCTGATTCTGTTCTATTTTCTGTGCCTGCAATACTAGTGTCTGTTTTACCTCTATATAATACAGCATACAGCAGTGATACTTTCATTCACACTACTATTCCTATTCTATATTCATTCATTTGTAGAATAGGAATAGTAATGTCCATGTATCAGTGCTATCCACGGTAACAATACTCATTAGGAAGGAAAAATAAGCTATTACTTTCTCGTTTTTTCTTTAACATAACCTCACGTTCATGTGTGTATATCTTTTCATAATCTTGTCTTTGGATGCTAGCGTAGAATATCAAAATACTATTATATTATGCACAAGTTGATCATTTTTTTGTTGAATACACAAAAATAAAAATATTTTTTTATTACGTATATAAGGACATTCTTTTGTTTTATGATGATGTCTTGATATTTACCCTCCTAATGATTTTGACTCTAAATAAAAATATATAACTAATAGGTCAGTAATGATAAAAATAGTTTCATCAATTATTGTACTCTAAATTAACAATAATTGTCAGTTTTATTAAATTCTTGTGTGTGGTTAACTTATTTTAATGAGTTTAATTTTGATACATCCTCGTGATATGTTTTTTCTATATTTTTATGGTTAGAAATAAAAAAGGTTTACGCTTAAATATATCTTTAAATTATATTATTGGAAAATCCAACATGTGATAATATAATTTATATATGGGAGATCGGAAGTGTGTTTACTTCAGATTACTCAAAATTAATTGAGATTTATGATTAACTTAAACGTAATCTAATTTAAACTAACTTTTACATAAATTTATACTATAGGATACTATAGGTAACCTAACACTTATTTTTATACTTTCTTACATTTATTTACAATTAACATAATTTTAAATAAATTTATAACCATTAATGGTGTGCCTACATTTGTTTAATATCCATTATTCACCTTTAACATTTACCTTTATTTACCTTTATAGCATGTCAACCTTAACATCACACATGACCTAAATATTGGGATATGTATTTTTTTTTATATTAATCATGACATTCTCGTATTTATCTATTGTTCATCTTCCACATCCAATTTTGTCGTTTGCTTATATCACATCTAATCCCTAACATTAAATAAACAAATCTAAATATTGTTCTTATGTATATTCTTCTACATATCGTTGTAGGTATTTTTTTTTATTTGTTTTATAGTTTCTAAAAACCTGTATTTACAAAATATTTACGAACATATAAACACAATTATAAATTACAATTTATTTAAAAATAAATATAATCAAAATGTTAGATTGTTAGATGAGATTTAGAATTAAAAAAAATGCATAAAGTATAATTAAAGTCGTGTCCATAAGTTTAGAAATATTTACTACTATAAGAAAATTCTGAAAGCATCCAATAAGTGTAAAAAATGATTGTATATAAAAACAAATTGTAAAAATTTATACTCGCCCACGATATTAAAAATATTATAAAAATTAAGAAAATACCTGAATTTTCTAGTTCTGATGTAATTTAATGTTTTTGAATTAAATGACTGTGTGTTGGGAATTTAAGATAACTTGAGAGTCTCTTATTATAATGAATAAGATTAATAAATCATAATAATAAAAGCTACAAACATATTGATTAAACATATTGATTTAAAGTTTTGAATTGAAAGTTTGTTTATAAAATCTATGAGTAATATCAAAGTGTAGTTTGTCTTAATGATGAACTTTATTACATAAAGAAGATAAATAATTTTAAATTTTGTGTATTTTTTTTATCAAAAGTTTTCAATTTCAAAGAAGTATATAGTATTGTAAAAGGACAATATAAAGGAAGAGTCACTACTAGAATATTTATAATTAAAAAGTTGTTACTACTACTAGAATATTTATAATTAAAAAATTGTTTATATTTAAAAATGAGGTGTACTAATATGAAAAGAAATAAGTTAGGAATAATGAGTTAAAAATCTCACGTGTAAAAAAATGAATATAAAAAAAATAAACTCTCCAAACTTATTACTTAAAATTTTAGATTAAAAGTAATTAATGTTTTAATTTTATATAGATGTTTGTTTATGTCTTATATCAAAACTCTCTAAAATCTCCAATCGAATATTCATAATACTTTCGTGAAAATTTGCAATATTTATATAAATAAATTAAGTATAACAATAATAAATTCAAATTTAAGCTCGTAACTTCTAGTTGTTTTATACTTCAATTCAAATAAGTAGAACTAAATCACATGAATTAAAATATAAAAGAAAAATATTAAAACTCTATTAAAGCTTTCAGTTAACCAGTTTTTATTGATTTTAATTAATTTACACTCTTAAAAAATTAAAATATGACTCAACCTAATCAAACTAGTTTGGATTAAATTTTATTTATACGATTAAAAATTTTACACATAATTCTATCATTAAAAAAGATAAATAATTATGTTTGTATTGTAATTGAATTACATTAGCAAAATAACAGCTAAAATTGTATAATTATTCATAAAAATTTATATATAATAGTTAATAATAAAAATATAATTAATTTGGTTTAGATTGTTTATATTTTAAAATTATAATTCATACTCAAATAATATTAGATTTAATTGATTTAGTTCGAATTAAATTCAATCCAATTAAACTAAAATTTGAATCAATTTAATTGCTGGACTGAGTGATGGATAAAAAACAATGAAGAATTATATTAAGAATGATAAAAGTTAATTTTAAAGGTAATTTAGCCTAGTTATTAAATTATATAAATGTAATAATCAACAAATTTTTAGCTCTCCATCTATCAAGCATTTTTTAAATAAATATTTTCTTAACGCGAAACTAACAAACTTATAAAGTTATTTAGAAAAAATTAATCAAATTATAAACAAATCTGATGTGTCAATCTCAATTATTTTTTTTGAACTACTAATCTCAAGTTAATATTTTTTTACAAACTAAAGTTAATATTCAAAAGCTGTAGTTGCTCCTTCCTCATAGTGTTCTTCACTTCTAACACATTCTAAACCCTAATCATGTCTCTGCAACTTCGGAGGCTCTTCCTCCGATCTTGTTCCTTCTCATTCACATCTCCCTCTCCGATTCATCCCTCTTCCCATTTCCATTCCACAACTCTCTTCTCTCCTTCGCTCTTCATAACCAGACATTTCTCCTCCGAACCCCACACAGATCCAATTGCGCATTCTCTCTCCTCGGAGCTTCTCAAAGAGCCAGACTCCGACCCTCGCTCAGTCTCGCAGCGCCTCCACCTCAGCTTCTCCCACATCACTCCAACCCCCAATTTGATTCTCCAAACCCTAAACCTCTCCCCCCGAGCTGGCCGCACTGTATTAGGCTTCCACCAATGGCTCTCTTCCATTCCCCAATTCACACACACTGACCACACACTCTCCTATTTCGTCGACTACTTCGGCCGCCGCAAGGACTTCAAAGCCACGCATGACCTCCTCTCCGCTGTTGCCGTTGCCGGACCCAAGACTCTTGACTCGGCGATCGACCGCCTCGTCCGCGCGGGCCGGCCCAGCCAGGCGGTTCAGTTCTTCGAGCGAATGGAGAGAGACTACGGGTTGAAGCGCGATAGAAGTTCGCTGAAGGTAGTCGTGGAGAAGCTGTGTTCGAAGGGCTTCGCGAGTTACGCCGAGAAGATGGTAAAGGATTTGGCGAGGGAGTTTTTCCCCGACGAAGCCACGTGCGATTTGTTGATCAGAGGCTGGTGCGTTGATGGGAAGCTCGACGAAGCTCAGAGGCTCGCCGGTGAGATGTATCGTGGAGGATTTGAGCTTGGTGTAGGGGCTTACAATGCCATGCTTGATTGCGTGTGTAAGCTTTGCCGCGAGAAGGATCCGTTTCGGCTTGATTCGGAGGCGGAGAAGGTGCTGGTGGAGATGGAGTACCGTGGGGTTCCCAGGAATGTGGAGACTTTCAATGTGTTGATAACGAATTTGTGTAAGATTAGGAAGACTGAGGATGCGTTGAGATTGTTTCGTAGTATGGGAGAGTGGGGGTGTTATCCTAACGAGTCTACTTTTCTTGTTCTGATTAGGAGTTTGTATCAGTCTGCTAGGTTGGAGGAGGGGGATGAAATGATTGATAGGATGAGATCTGCTGGGTATGGTGAGTTTCTTGACAAGAAGGCGTACTATCAGTTCCTTACAATTTTGTGTGGCATTGAGAGGATTGATCATGCATTGAGTGTGTTTGCTATGATGAAGGCTGATGGGTGTGTACCCGGGGTTAAAACTTATGACTTGTTGATGAGGAAATTGGGTGCCCACAATCGTGTTGATAGGGCTAATGCTTTGTTCAACGAAGCAAAGAGTAGAGGACTGCCAGTGATTCTTAAAGATTATGCTGTTGACCCAAGGTACCTGAAGAAGAAGATGGTTGTCAAGGGTGTGAAGAAGAGGGAAACCTTGCCTGAGAAAATGGCTAGAAAGAGAAGCCGACTGAAGCAGATTCGGTTGAGCTTTGTGAAGAAGCCCAAACGTGTGATGGGTCGTTAATGATCATATCTTTTGTACTTAAAAGATTTTGGAATAGATTTCCCTATTTAATCATCGTTTTATTTGTCTCCTCGTTAGTGTTGCCTATTAAGAGTAGGTGCTTGTGTGGAAATGGTTCTTTTGTAGGAGCTATGCGAGATATATGGAAATAATTTTTTGTACTGGCTTTACGTTGGTTCAGCTGAGGGGGATGCATAACGGGTTTATAATCAGTTATTTATATGGAAATCTGAAAATGGTACAATTTCAATGAGAAATGAATCAAACAATAATGTGGCAATTGCATGACAAATTTGAGGTACCTGATGTGGAGATTCAAAACTCCAAGTCTGTTAGAAGTGAGATGCGTTTGGCTATAAATTTGCTTTTGAAGGTAATAATTTCACACCATTCTGCACCCTACTTTCCTCAAGTCCTTATTTTGTGACAATCTTTGTGCCGTCTCAATTGAATTTGACTTGCATCTTTTAAAGTATTTTATCTTAAACAGTGTGAGTAACTAGATTGTTAACTGATAGAGTTTTGATATTTTTTCTCACTCAAAATAAAGGCAAGCTGCTGAAAATGTTCTTCCATGAATTTTCTTATAAACAAGACATTGTTGTGCTGAGTTACATAATTTTTTACACTTTCAAAGGATGAAGGAATTTTGGTTATCCCCACTGTAGCTGATCCACCTCCAAAATTAGGTGCGAAGGAGGTCTTATCAGAGGATTATCAGAGCCGACCATTTAGTCTATTGAGTATTGCAAGCATCTCAGGTTGTTGCCAGGTAAAAGTTTCTCCTTTATGAAACTTGCTTAACATTATCTGGTTATATATATATATATACACACACACACACACATATGTATGTATGTCTAGAGTAATTTTTGCAGAAAATTGTTTCCTAAATCAACATTACACGTAGGCAGTTTGTTTTTTATTGGTGTAGAATTATACCTCTACGAGAACCTAGTGAGAAAAGGCTTTGTTGGTGGTGGTTGTTATGCATTTTTCATTTGTATTTTCATGATTTATCCTTTCAGGTCTCAATAACATTTGGATTTTAGGACAAGTATCCTATTTCAGTGTCCTTGATAGCTAGGCGTGGTGGTGATCGATTTTTACTTGACACACTACAGACTGTGTATACCACTCTCCAAGAACTGGCTGATATTGCTTCCAAAAGCAAATCATCTGAAAATGTTATCAGTAAGGAACAGTCTGCTGAATTTGCTAAAGAGAAGGTATGACATGAAATAAATTATAGACTCAACCCTGATTTTGACTGTAATCGTGCAATTTAACTGCCATTGTTTTACTTCTAGAAGACCACTGATTTTGAAAATTGAATGTTATGAACGACGGTATTTTTTGTTATTGTATCTCAAACTTCTTAGCATATATGTTGGATTTTGGTATCAAGTTTGTTTTTTTTCCTTTCTGTGGTTGATGTGTATATTTTAATCTAATATTGATGCATATTATGGATGAGATTTTTTACAAGTCTCATCTGGTGTGTATTCATGACAGTTATAGCTAAATGGCAAACTTACATTAACTTCTATTGTCCTCACCTGATCTGATTTATGGATACAGTAATATTGCAAGTATCTTATAAATTTTAATATTGCTTTTTTTTAGTTTTTACATGTCGGACAGTTCTTGTATCCGGGTTAACATTATGTTGTGTTTCATGAAAATACTATATGAAAAATTATGTAAACTGAAAGTTAACTTTCATTAGCTCATCATCAATGTCAAATGTAGATTTCAACTCGCTTTGGGACGTAATAAATGGCCTTGGCAGTCCCCTGTGTTGCCCTTTGTTTCAGGTTTAACTATCTATTCTAATGGAGGTGAACTCTATTGATAACCTTTGCGAAACTGTTATTGCCTTGTGAAGCTGCAGCCACCATAGAACTTGTATATTTTATGCCCATGTCATTATGTTTTCAAGTTCTCTATGTTTTTGTAATATGAATGTACCCCAAATTAGTCTCTCAAGTATTACCCCTCTCTAAAGTAGCCCCGAAAGTAATAAACCCGTGTAAGTAATCCTTCTAGTATCGAGCATCCATCAGTTTAGTCTTAAAGTTGATGTATTTTGGTAAACATCAAATTTAAACGATTTTATTTTAAAAAAGAAGCTATTAACCACTAGTGTGGTAAGCCACACATTTACATTTTGTTAAAGTCATGCATGGATTCATCTTTCTACATGTTCTCCAAAATAGAAGTATTTCTGAGAATAGAAAAACACAAACTCTTATTTGATTGATAAGAGTAGTTTTTGGAAACTTTTATTTGAAGTGACCCAGTGCATGTATTAGGAATTAAATTTGTCCTGGTGCCCGTATTTCCTTGATTTTTGTTTAGGTGCTATAATTTTGTTTTAAGTATTTTTTTTTAATTTGAGATGGAAAGTCAAATATTATATTTTGAAAATTGGACTGTCCGCTATTTCACACACATTATGTAGTTTGAAATAAAATGCGATGAAATTTGGAGTTGCTCTTTCAAATTAGAGCATATTGACAGGGTTCATCTTGTTTTATTGGGATTGTTCTCATTTTCACTAACGAAGTAATAGAACTTTCTATTCCAATTTGTTGGGGACTTTAATTGCCCGAATTCGAAGGCATTTTTTGTTGTAAATATGCGCAAAACAATTAAATATTAGGATGAAAAACACTTAAAAGGGATGTTGTACATGCTCTTACTGAGTGTTCAGTAATTAACTAATAAGCTATAGCTAGAAACCAATGAACTAGCATATTTACCTAGAGTGTTTGATAAAAAAGTTTTTCAACTACTTGATAATTAAAAAATCGTGTAAAAAATTCTAATTATGATTTTTTTTACATAATTAAATATTTTATTAAAATATTATATCATATAACACGGTCATTTTAATAATTAAATTGGACAGTTGAGTAATAAAGTAGTATAATAATTAAAAGGGCACAATGACAGCTATTAAACATTAACGCTAAATATGATCAAAACAATAAACACCTAACTATTGTCTTTAAAAGAAAAAAAAATGTAAAATGAAATATAAAAAGATTGAGCACGATTAATATTGGCAAAAGAAAAACAAAAGCAAACACCTGTAACTTTCATATATGGAATTCCAGATAAAGAACATATTCTTGCACATATTTACCAAACCAAACGCATGCGCCTTTAAAATGCAAAATATTGCATCATTAAGATGCCTGGAAACTTGGGATATACCAGCATCCTCTAGTATACTTTGATTTCACAAACAGATATTGTTATCTCAATCAAAATCTAAAAGCTCATCCAGCTGTTCGTCTGTCCAATGGGGGACTGAACTTTTTTCATTTTCTATCTGCCTCTGACTTTCTAAGTGATTTTCCATCCCAGCTTTTTCGCCATGAGATGTATGAACCGAGTTTGTTGTAGAGCTATTGCCTTGAGCAATCCGCGCTAAACTGTCGGGTTCTTCATCCAATCTAGGAGGGTTGGGTTGATCTTCCATCTCACTATCAAGCTCACCAACACAGTTTACTTGCACATGTCCAGCATTATCCAGACTCAATGGCAAGTTCTCTCTTTCCGAAACAGGTTCGCGGTTTTGATAGTTTCCATTTGTTGAATCCAAAACTTCAGCCCTCTGCCCGTCAATATCTGCTACTTCTCTAAAGCTTGACTCAAATCTGAGATCAGACATGATTTCTTCATTTCTTTCCCGTGGCGGAGAGGATGTACTTCCAGCTGCCAATAACCTTTCAATCCTTTCTGTTGCAAAGAGAGCCAAGTATGAATTTCCAATAACTCCGCAATATCAATAACGCATAAAAGTGTGTTCAGGAATACTTAATAAAAGAACTTGATTCATAGATGTGCACATACCCACACTAGGTGTAGTGGGTATCACTGGGCGTACAGGATATATTAATTGTTCTGATGGAGGTCCACAGTCCTTGGAGAAGACCTGTGAACATATTAACAAGCTATGGATGTCCACATTTCAACAATAAGCATATATATATAGTACAAGGATTATACAGTTTTCATCCAATCATAAATTGATAAATGCATTAAGTCTATCGATTTTTGCAATAAATACCTTGAAAGTCATATCTACTGAGATTTTCGATTGATTTCCGTTGACAATGCACAGAAATTAAACTAAATAAGAGAAAATGGTGTATTCACCAGTGTCATCTAATCATAGACTACATGGAAAATTTGTTGTTTCTATAATAACTAACTTAAAAACCATAATATTATGTTTTCTTTCTAACAGCCAAAACAATTGTATGTTGACAATGGATGAAAATTACACTCTATAAATAAAGTGACCTAACTCGTCGAGAAGTTTCTAATCAGAAAAGGGAATCTATAGAATATGGAATTGAATTCATTAACAAATTGGGATTAACCTGAAATGAAAAACAGAGACGAGCCTACGGCATACCTGGAGAACGTTGCGCACTGTTATATTCAGATAACAGGTAGAACGGTTAGGACAAAATACAGCAACCTGAAAAAGCATGATAAAATTAAATGAAAGCAAGGCAAACGTGTGAGACAAACCAGAGAAAACAGTAGCAAGGAGAAAGACCTCTTGCAGAACCAAGACAGAACCAACAGCAATGTTCTTCTTAAATTCTGGTTGCGCGAAGACTTTGCGATGGACACTGGCACTAACAGTGGTTGTAGGATCCTGAAACGGGAAATTCGTATGAATCTTCTCACGAAACGCAGATGAGAACAGTTGTATATGTATATATTTAGTTGCAGTGAGTAAAAGTAGAGTGAGTACCTTGAGCGTAATCTTCATGTCTCCGAGACCGTTAGGGGTGCAGGATTTGATAACAGCCACTACCAGAGGCACTCTCTCGGTGTTCTTGATTGAGTTCAACGGCGTGCCGTGTGCCACGTCATCAGCGTCCACTATACCCTGCGAGCGAACGAATTGGATGGCGCAGAGCCAGGCATTGGTGCTGAAATCGCGGTGGCTTTCGCAGCCGACACGCCTTATGAATTCCTGAGTGGGGAGGGGCTCGTCGCAGCTGCGGTTGCTCATGACGGCTTGAACGGCGCCGGCGGGACCGGGGATGAGGGCAGAGGAGCTGGAATTTGCGTTGCAAGGGCGGAGGAAGGCGGAGAGATCGGTGTCATCGACGTCAAGTGCTTCCCAGGGTTCCATTTTCAACGCGCGGGAAAAGAAATCGCCGGTTACTTCCTTTTCTTCTGTTTGGTCGGGGCCATGGGCTAGGCCCAACTCGAAAGTTATATATTTTGAATTGTGTATTACATTTTAAATAAGCATTTTGTAAATATATATAATATGATTTAAATCGTGTTTTTAACATCTATCATCCTTTTTTAATTACTATAATCTTTTGAGTTTTTATTTAGGATTTTATATAAATAGATCATTTTTTTTTATTTTGTGAGTGATTTATTTATAGGTAGGTGAAGATGTTGAATCTCTCTTGAACTTGGGAAAATACGAAGTTATAATACATGATTAATATAAGAATTTCGTAAATATCTTTTATCTAGATTCAATAAAATTCTTATAAACAAAAATTTAGGAAAAGATTCCAACTAATTTTTTATAGATAAAATTTACTCAAAATTCTCAGTGTAATGGTTAGAAAGTTTTGTCTAAGCATTCATTAATAGTAGACTTTCTTCGCTTGAAGATTGTTTTCCAATGAAACAACAAAAACTAATTTTCCTTCTAGAGTTTGATATAATCTAAATCCATGTAAACAATTGATTTTAAATTTATCAACAAATTATTTTAATTATATTGTTTTTTTTTATTAATGTTTGTATTAGTTTGATGACTTTTAATTTATTTAATTGTGATTTTATCGACATTAAAAAAATTCTTTTAAATCTAGATATTTGGGAAGAAAAACTAATTAAAACTAATAAGAATTGATTAATTCTAACCAAGAGTATCTCAAACTCTTAAGCTACATTGATATTTATTATAATTGTGAAAGAATTGAAACTTAAATAATTTAATGAGTTGATTATATTATTGAAATGTCACAACATAGGATTCCTTAACTAATTTATATTAGGGTAATCTTGAGTTACATATCCTTAACATCTTCATATCATATTTTATCATATCATATGCTTTTAATCTATCTATCAATTGGTCACACTTAAAGTTTGATTTTCTTTTTCTCTTTTTATAATTATTTGAAGTAAAACAGTATATTTCCGTTCACTCTCTTAAAACAATAAAATAATTTATCTATAGTAATATAATTATTTCTTAAGATTCAATACTTAAAACTTAAAAATTAATTTTCTTAGTTACTTGTGAACTTATTACATTCATTAAAATTGTGGAGCAAAGTATCAGGCAGCACAAGCAACAGAAAAAAGAAGCAGCTATAATTACTCTTGTCAGAAAAGGATGCTAGTGAGGTTTCAATTTTAAGATCCCTGTGTTACGTATTCTGGCAGATACTTATGCATGGAGTTCTTATTTGGAGAAGAGTTATGGTGAAAAGTGTGTGAATTAAGTTTAGCCATCAAAACATTTAATCTCTAATATTTAGAAACAAATCCCACTTCCACAAAATAAAATAAAGCAAGGAGAAAGAAGAACCACGAAATTGGAGGAGCACAGAAGGGAACATCGTACACGTTGAAGGTCTGCATGGCATGCATGCAATTCTGAATGAATGGCCTCAACCTCTCTTCTCTCTTCTATAAAACCAAACCAACCTTAGCCAACATTAATCTCTGTCTCTCACGTTCCATCACACAAACATTCTGTCTCTCTCTCTCTCTTTCTCTTAATTATAATAACCACACCACCAAATTATACAATCACCCGAAGTAACCCAATTCTGGTGGGTTATTACCTCCCTAACCTAATCATATTTTACTGTTATTTTCATTTTTGATCCAAAATAATTAATTGTAAATAACAAGTTTTGTTTGAATTTGGCATATGAATTAAGAGAGGGGGAGGGAGGGAGGTACAAAGTCAAACATGGACGAATTACTCGGCCTTCTGAGAATTCACGTCAAGCGTGGTGTCAACCTCGCCATTCGTGATGTCAACACAAGCGATCCATACGTCGTCGTTAAGATGGACAAGCAGGTCACTTCTTTTATATTTAATCACATCAACAAATTCTTAAACTTTTTTCTCTGTGTGAACATACCCAGCAAGCATTTTTTTTAATTATCACTATTCAACCCTAACCTGTTTCTTCAGAAGCTCAAGACTCGTGTGATTAAAAAGGATATTAACCCTGAGTGGAATGAAGATCTTACCCTTTCTGTCACAGATCCCTCTTGTCCATTGATACTGGTAATCCAATGTTCATATTTTACGTAGCATCTCTTTGGTTTTGTTGTTTAGTTTGTTCAGGGATCACAGTAAGGGCTGATGCATTTGAATAATGAATTACAGACTGTGTATGATCATGATACTTTCAGCATGGATGACAAAATGGGGGATGCAGAATTTGATATCAAACCATATATAGAAGCCTTAAAGATGGGAGTACAAGATCTTCCCAATGGTACTATAATCACGAGAATACTACCAAGTAGGCAAAACTGTCTGGCGGAGGAAAGTTGCGTGGTTTTTGAGAATGGTAAAGTTGTGCAAAATGTTGTTCTAAGATTACGACATGTGGAATGCGGTGAGCTGGAAATTCAACTGGAATGGATTAGTCTTCCTGGGGCCAAGAGTTTGTGAATTGCTTATTTCACAGCTGATTTCAAGGGGTTTTATGAAGCATGCATGCGTGACAATTACGAGTATGTCTGCTTATAAAATTTCTTTTTAACTTCTTTGTCACATTTTATAGTGTAATATAGTAGGGTTCATGGAGACTCAACTCTCTCTTAGTTTTTGTTGCGTCTGTCAACAGGCCAATGTATGGTGTTTTCCCCTGATAAGACAAGATATTTATGCTATTTTTTGTATATTTTTACAGGTTTTTAAGTCGCGTGTAATCATTAAGTGATGGTTTACAAAGGTAATATATTTGAATGGTGATGCTTAATTTATAATATATGTGTTATCAGTGGTTGGAGAGAATCTGAAAGGAGCTCATAAGATGTAGGTTGTATCAGTGGTGTTAATAAGATAATTAGGACTTTCATATCTTTCACTTAAAAATTAAAAATGTATTAAAGGGTGTAGTAATAGTGAATGCTTATCAAGAGAGTTTGTTGACCTGTATAAAATAACCTGCACCAGAAAATAAACGGTATATTAATCACCAATTTGAACATCGCATAAATTCACATCACAGTTGATGCTAAATTAGTTTGTTTTTCACAAAAGCTCTTCAACCTCGCTGGTTTGATTAATGTATCAGCAACTTGAACACTTGTATGTGAGATTTTTATTTTTTTTTTTATCTTTATATATACAAGTATGGATTCCTCTGTTTCAACAAGGATCATCTTTATAAAAACAGATTGATTATTATAATCTTTTTAATCCAACTCGACCTAACCATGAGTATATGGAAATGGAATATTGTGTCATCATTTAAATATGAAAATTTAAAATATTAAAGTTTAAAAAATTATATCTTATATTTTTTAATTTTTGAAACGATGTTTACAAAAAGAAAACAATAAAAGAATTGGAAAAAAATGTAATACGCCTTTCATGCATAGCAAAACTTACTTAAGCTTATTTCATCTTCTAAATTATCACATACGATAAGATTTTTATCTTCGCATGTCACTCACACTCACATTAAATTCAAGAAAGAAAAAAAATGTAAGAGAAAATATTGGTTACTTCCTATATTTTGACACGATTTTGTGATGTAGAACCAAGCACGAGATTAGACTTCAAATCAAATCTAGGTATTCCATACGTTCAAAAGAAAAAAAAAATCCCAAACGACTTTTAATTTATTTTTAAAACTATTATTTTGAGCTTTAATTTTTAAACACATGGAAGTCATGGTTTTTAATATAAAGCGAATAGTAATGACATTAGTATGTTATCTTTTAATCAAATTAATAGATAAAAAAAAACAGAAAAGAAATATAATCTACACTACATAATCCAATTTGTGTAGAGTGTTTTTATTGATTGAAGAGAGAGAAGTGATCTCTAAGAAATTGACTTAGGAAGCATATCGTATAATGTGTTTGAAATTGGATGTGAATCCACACAAATATGCCTCATTGCCCAACAAAGTATTTTATTTTGTAGGAGGCCAAGAGATAACACATTGGTTGAAGGAATGGAGTAGGTAAGAGGTAAATAAGACAAAGGAGTTAAGAGATAAAAAAAGATGTGAAATGCATGCACTGGTTTTGTGGTCTTAGGAAACATAAAAACCCATGGTAGTGCGTGCAACTTAAGACAAGAATGCATGGTGTTTAGAATTTGGTGAATTGAATATGTAACTACTTTAATTACTCTAATTCTCTGCTTTCTTCAATGCCTTCCCATCATTAACTCCCACGCATGCTTCACTTATCACTCCTAGGATTATTTCTGTTAATCAATATTTCAAAAATTTAATAATTTCATCCCAACAAAGCAAATTTATTTTTAGTTTTTTATTTAAGGGTTCTGCCACCGAGAGCCATTAAAGGTTTTGCTTCTTTAGTCTAAGGTTGCATGCTTTTTCAGTAACATTTTCTTTTCACTGCTGGTGCTGCTTTTTATACCATCCATCTATGATTATTTTTTGTTTGCTTTTGTATCATTTTTTTTTTCTTCCAAAGTTAAAATTTCTTTAAATATTATTTCTGAAATATAATCGCAAGAAGAGTTTTATTTTTACGATTAAAAAAATGCTACTATCAGAACAAATATTAGTATTATCCAACTAATAATATGTGTGTCCGCTCAGTTAATTACATTAGTGTTTTGTCCTCGTTCCATTCGAGGGAATCTGTTGCTATAAAGAATTATTCAGCTCTCTCTGGTTTGAATCTCATACAAATCAGAGTTATTTTCTCGCATAAAATTTTCAACAAATGAATTAATTAATTAATATTAGCGTCCCTTAATAGTATAAGCAATGTCTGATTTGTGATTTGACAGATTTTTGTAGAAGTTAAGTTTATTGAATTTTATTTTATTGATAAAATATTTTTTCCACTAATAACTAAGTTAAATTATATTCTCCTCTTCAGTCAATTATTATTTTAATACATCTTTTTCGATTCTAGTTGACATATCTTATCATTTAAATCGAAAGCGTAAGAAAATAAAATAAAGTTACCAATTTGTTTCCATATTTTAACCACAAAATAATGATAAAAAAAAGATATAAAATAAACAATAAAAAATATTTAATATTTTTTATTTCATATATTAAATGATCGTTCATGTTTTAGTCACTGTCTGGAGTCGATGTGATTTTTACATATTTTTCTTAAAAGATTCTCTATTCCATTGACCTAAGTAGTTTTGCAAAATTACACGCATTGTTTCTGCTTGTTATATATACCATTGCAAAATTAACCCGCATTGCATTGCTTGTTATATATACCAAATTTTCGTATAAAATATATCAAAAGAAATTTGCAGGTACAAAAGTCAACCAAGACAATTGTGCATCTTTCTTTGTTAATATCAGTAAACACAAAAACATTCTGTAACGTGTCTAATTAGATGGACTTTGTGTTGTAAACTCTAAATAAGAGTGTAGTCAAATGAGAGATAAAATTCTTACAGAGAATGACTCCCTTTCATTAATAATGAATAAGGATGATATTTTTTTTCAATTGGCAAATTTATATAAGCTTTTAACTACAAAAAGATCTCTTCATGATTCTCTTTAAATGAAATAACCAAGGCTTAACCATAGATAGCCAAATTGAAAAAAAAAAAAAAAAAAAAAAAAAAAAAAACAAAAAAACAAAATAAAAAAAAAATAAAAAAAAAAAAATGTTATTTTTTTTTTTTTTTTAAATTTTTTTTTTTTTTTTTTTTTTTTTTTTTCAATTTGGCTATCTATGGTTAAGCCTTTTTTATTTCATTTTTTTTTTTTCTTTTTG
>Ga0099824_1003316_pt1 | contig 23505 bp, 6 predicted proteins | sample SiratrowhiteBW_FD_76837 | JGI IMG/M metagenome (GOLD analysis project Ga0099824, IMG submission 76837) | Root nodule microbial communities of legume samples collected from California, USA - Siratro white BW | ecosystem: Host-associated > Plants > Roots > Nodule | place: USA: California... | reverse complement strand
ATATGTGCATACAAACTTCACTCACCTTCTCGTACAATTACACAAGTGTAGCAATGAAAAGCAGCATATGTAATACCAAAACAACAATGGCGCACGGAGAAAATAAACCAATAATCCCCACATACATAAACATATACATTTAAACTTATTTAACACCAATAATCACTCAAATACTAACCAATTATTTTCAAGCATCCATCACCGAAAGCACTTAAACAAAAAGAAAAGAAACATACAAAAAGATAGGCCAGTAATCACTAATAAAATCAGTAAAAATGGTGCACCCTAAACACGTGTGGAAGCAAGTTTGTTGGGAACAACCGAGACCTCTCGCTGGGGCTGAGTTGTGATTGTTGAAGGTGAAAAAAAAGGTGTCGACGGTTTGTGGGAGTATATGAGAAGTACAAAACGAGTGACACTACCTTAAAGGTAGTTTAATGAATGCAAGAAAGTGTGATGGAGTTGAAGCCAAATGAAGGAGAGGAAGACTATGAAGATGGAATGGAATGAAAAATCTATGAGAGAAAACCCTAAACTAAAAGGAATAGACGCATGTGAGTGTGAAGAACGCAATTTGTGAATGAATTTCTCTCTTTCTCCACTCCCCCTCCACCCCACCTTTTTGTGAGAGAGGTAAATCCTTTTATATTGTTTTTGGGTGAGTGCAACTAAGAAAAAACAAAAAGGTTGCGGGAAGTTGAGAGTGAGAGAAAATTAAGAGTGGGAAGTGCCACTTTTATTGTTTATTTTCCAAAAGTTTTATCTCTTTGCTATTTTTACTTTTTATTTTTATTTTTTATTATTTTTATTTTATTTCCATTTTAAGACCGTTTTCTATTTTTATACATTTATTTTTATTTTCCTTTTATTTTTAATTATTATTTTGTGAGGAGTTAAGAATGAGGAAAAATAAGAAGTGTAAAATTGGAGATCATTTTAAAACTGTCATTTTCTATTTTCTTATATTTTTTACATTTCTATTTTAATTTTAATTTTATTTTATTTTATTCGTTGTTCGTTTATCATTTTAATTATTATTTATGTTTTCTTTTTTATTTTAATTTTTATGTTATGATTTTTTTTATTTTTTTAAAAGTTAATGGGCTAAGTTCAATCTATTTTTGTTTTAAACTTAAATTAATCAAATTGATTTTTTATTAAAAGATATCATTTTTAAGTTTGTAATATTTATTGAAAAAAATTCTTATTTTTTATTTTAATTTTTTAAATTATAAACATATTTTTTAAATTGTTTCATTTTAAAAGTTTTTGAATAAGATAATTCAAATTTATTATTATTTTTTTTAATTTTTAAGCATTTCAATTCTCAATAAATGTAAAAAATTATTTAAATGTCAAACAATTGTTAAGAATTAAAAATGTCAATTTTTTTAGTAAATTTTCATTGATATAACTAACCTTTCTAAATTTTTTTATTAATTGAGGTAGGTCAACATTTTCTTTAAGTTAATATAGACTATAATTATTTAAGGCCAATATTACTTATATGATGTTGTTATATGATGTTGTTGTTTAGACTTTCTTTTCTTTCTAGCTTTTCAATTGATGTTGATTGGAAGTTTTCACAGAAAATATTAAAAATAATTTTTTTATTAATGAAATTAACATTGTTGACAATAAAAGAAATAATCAATATAGACATGTCTAAAAAAATTAATCACAACCAATGTAAAAAGAAAAAATTTAGTTCAGATTTGAAAAAAAAAATATACTCTCTCCAGCATTAATTTAGCAAAGTTTGACTAAAAGCAAGAAATAAAAGCGGTGTAAGGATATAACAACACCACCACCAATGAAATAATCCTCCTACATTGACTAAAAAATCATAATTAACATTGATTAGACTAACTTTAGTCTAAAACAAGTCATCAACATTTAAGTAAAAAATACTTAGCATATAACATTCAAACCTCGATTATTTGTTTCAATTATCCTATGATTTTAAGTTGTTTACTCTCCCAAAATTCTAAAATTTCAAATTTTTACCCAAACATTTTATTATAAAACATTTTAAATTCTCTATAAAAATAAATTATCCTTTTAAAATTTCTTATCCAAAACACTAGTTTGAAGTTTTTTTCATTTCCTTGGAAAATTTGTCTTATGTTGTCTTAATTTACAGAAACTCAATAATTAGATTATATTTTTAATTGTTTTAGAATTTAATATTATAATAATACATTTATTTATGTTATGGGGTATTTAATATTTATTAAATGACTATATTTCATTTTATTTTCAAATAAATAATTTATAATATTTGTTAAATATGTTGTAAAACGTTTACATTAATAACATTTTTATAATATTAAAAGATTGTTAATAAATTTCTCTATTAAAAAATATTAATAAAAACTTTACTAACATTTTAATTGTGCTACCTTTCATGAAGAATTATAAAAAAATTAATAATATATTTAGAAGATTTGCTTTCTATTAAAAGAAGTTACTAAAAATTTTAGTAATACTTTTAATCATAATTTAATATTTAATCATGTCTCTAATTATGTAGGATCTCCCTCATATTCTAACTTACAAAGCTATTTGATAAGGATAAAAAAAGTATCAAAACAATCTTTAAAAAAAAAGTAATTAATTTGCTGATTATGTATTATATAAGAATGATAAGATGATACTATGGTTCTTAATTAAGAAATAATACTAAAATAACTTAGTTTGATGTTTATTTTTTTTTTACTTTTATTTATATTGCACTACAAATTAATCTAGCGTATGATAAAATAATTGCTGGACACTAAAAAAATAATTATTGCTTATAAAAGTTTAAAAGATTCATACCATATGATAAAATTTAATTAAATGATCGGATAAAGTTCTCATTTGCAAAAGATTCTAAATAATAATAAGCAATAAAACTTTAAAACATTAAAAGAAAATATAGATTATAAGTAGATTATAAATTTATCTCCTCATTTTTGGTAAAGAGAACTTTTAGATTGAAATTGTAGATTAACTCGTGATTTTATGCTTTATAGATTTATCTTTTACAAATAATATTTTATAAATTTCTTTCTATCTTCTCCTCAATTCAAACAAATATTTTAAGAAAAAATAAGTTATGCTAATTTTTTTTAAGATATTGATAATTGTTAATTGCTGGTTTAAGTTTATGCAGATTTGTTAGGATTTTTAGTAGTAATTCTGTTTTAATTAGAGATTTTATTGTTGATTTTTCTATTTAATGTGTTTTGATTGTGGAAAGAGAAAATTCTATTGAAAATTAGGTAAAATCCGAAGGGAGAGAGCAAGAGGCGCTGAAATTAAGGAAAGGAGCAGAAAAACAGAGTATAATAGCTTGAGCTAAAACTCACTTAAATCAGATAGAAGTCCTAAACGAAAGTGTCAACGCCACTGAAGGTGTGATGTACGAAATAACGGCCGCACTTGAACCTAAGACATGGCAATGATTATAAAAGGGAGACTAGGCTGAACATGAGGATTATCCATCACCCTTGGGAGATCTCTTGAAGCGTCATTGTGATCAAGAACTTTTCTTTTCCTTTTCTGTTGTATTTTCATGGCTACCATGCATAGCTAACTTCTCCTCGGGATTGAATGTAAATTCTCAAATTCACATGTACTCTTAATATTGTTTTTATGTCATTTAATTTAAATACCTTTGTTAACGTTTCATTTAACATTTATATATCTTAGATTTCTCATTGTGACTGGAAAGCATTCTTTGAAATTGGAACTAAACGTTTAACTCATTGCATGTATACGTTCAGGGATGAAGTATAATGTAATGACTGTTCATTGCAAATGTTCTTAATGCTGATTAAATTAATCTAGTAACTAGAAATAGAGATGGGTATTTTAATTTATGAATTTCAATGCTAGAGAGATCAAGTTGAAAAGACTTTTATTGCACAGAGGGGTAATTGAATGAGATGACATGATTACTTAATTATGATTGTATGAGAAGGAGACAGTTACAATTCAATCCCAAGGTTTTTAATCATCTTTATTTCACTTACTTTACATTTGATTGTTGTTAAATTCTAAGCGTTACGACACAAAAACAACTCCATCTTTATTAACTGTTTTTACTCACAATGTCATGATACATATTCAATATTCAATTATATATTCTGTTTCCTGAGGATACGATACTGGACTTATTGTCTATATTACTTGCGAAATCAGTATACTTGCTGAGAAATTAGTTAACAAATATAAGAATAATTATGAAGATATTATGTGATATGTATGGGTCAGGGTGTGTATTTTAGGCTCAAAAATGAAATTATGGGAGTGTGAAAGGTAATTCACTTGTGACCAGAAAATTGCACCCATAAGGAAAAACTCAATTAGGGAGCCCAATTTAACAATTAGAAGTCACCGCCCACATAAATTGTCATTCTCTATAACCATATTTGACTATGAACATTTTTGTTAGTTTGTTAAGATTTAGTATTTGATCATTAACAATAATTAAACTACGTTTAACTTCAACACTAGAATATCTCATACAACAAGTATAAATATGAGGTACTGGGATATGGAAAAAATATCTTCTATTTGGGCTAGCTAAGAACGATCAAAAACTTCAACACCGTGAGGCAGGTAAACTATTCTTACTTCCACAACATTCTTCGCAAAACACTAAACACTACCTTAAGAGGAAAACCCGAGAAAAAAAAAAACCTTTGAAGATGAGGAATAATGGACAACGTACACCCACTGGAAGGAATGGCGACTCACCATCTGTTCAACAAATTTTGGAGACTATGACCAAATTCCAACCACCAACCTTTCATGCAAAAAATCATTGTGGAGCAAGTGCCACCACATTTTCATGGTTCTGAAGATGACTTCCGACTTAAGATTAGGGGATCCTGAAACACAAATTAAGGCTCTCGGAGCCCAAATGCTATTCTTGAGGGGCTTTGATGTTGTCTGTGGCAATATATTTATAGGCACTCTCACTAAAATGGTCCTATAATGGTTCAGCAGAATCCTAGATGGAAGATAGAACTTCAAAATGGCAAGTATGTTCCTAAATCCTTATTTATTTAATTAATTATAGTTTTAATATAAAAATGAAATAATAATAATTATAATAATCTTCTTTCCTTTAATTATTTATTTAACAATAGAACTTTAACATATTTTTGTAATTATAATATTTAAAACTAATTTATTTTTATACTAATACGCATGATATTAAGTTAAATATATGATAATTAATTAATTAGTTACTTTTATATATTTAAAGAATTAGTTATTCTTTTTAAAAATATAAAATTCAAAATTTTAAGTAACTAATTTACTCATTTACCCAAAATTATGTGGAGACTTTATACTTAATATATTTATAGTTGTTATATTTGAAAATAGAAAAGGATAAAAACAAAAATAGTTATATGTGATAAAAATAGAAACAATACAGTTAGATTTATTATAGAGACAAATAAATAAATAAATTGTTAGGCCACTGAATGTGTCCCTAAATTGTAGCCAAAAGGCTCCATTAAGGAAGCCTCAAGGATCCATGATACAGAAGTCGCAAGGCTCCATGATACGGTAGCTGAAAGGCTCAATGATAAAGTCGCAAGGCTTAATGATACAATCACCAGGCTTGATGATACGGTAGCCACAAGGCTCAATGATATGGTAACCACAAGGCTCAATGATACGGTTGTTGCAAGGCTCAATGATACAGTAACTGCAAGGCTCAATTATACGATAGTTGCAAGACTCAATGATATGGTTGACGCAAGGCTCAATGATATGGTTGACACAAGGCTCAATGATACGGTAGCCGCGATACTCAATGATATTGTAGTCGCATAGGCGCATGTAATACGTAAAACATGACCGAGATGGTGCATGTAACATTCTAAAAAATGGCCACATAAGGCGCATATGATTATACGGGCGCAAAATATCACTGAAAAGATGCATGTGATATTCTCAAAACATGGTCGCATAAGGCACATGTAATTATACGATTGCAAAACATCACCAAAAGATGCATGTGATATTCTCAAGACATGGCCGCATAAGACGCATGTGACTATATATGGTTGGAAAACATCACCGAAAAGGTACATGTGATATTTTCAAAACATGGCCGCATAAGGCACATGTGATTATGTACGGTTGCAAAACATCACCAAAAAGGTGCATGTGATATTTACAAAACATGGCCGCATAAGGCACATGTAACTATACGGTTGTAAAGCATCACCAAAATTGTACATGTGAATATAAATTCACAAAGCATTACCACAAAGATATATGTGACATTTGAAAAACATGGTCGCAAAGACTCAACGATATGGAAGTCACAAAGGGTTAGCGATACAGAAGCCTAAAGACTTAATGATATGAATTTCGAAAGGCTTAGAGATACAAAAGCCTAGAGACTTAATGATATGGAAGCCTAAAGGCTTAATAATACGGATGTCGAAAGGCTTAAGGATACTGAAGCTGAAAGGCTTAACGATACAGAAGCCTAAAGTCTTAATGATACGGATGTTGAAAGGCTTAGCGATACAGAAGCCTAAAGACTTAATGATACGATTTTTGAAAGGCTTAGCGATACGGAAGCCTAAAAAGGCTTAATGATATGGATGTTAAAAGTCTTAGCGATATGAAAGCTTAAAGGCTTAGCGATATTGAAGCCTAAAGGTTTAATGATACAGATGCCGAAAGGCCTAAGGATACGGATGCCGAAAGGCTTAGCGATACAGAAGCTTAAAGTCTTAATGATAAAGATGTCAAAAAGCTTAACAATACAAAAGTGTAAAGGCCTAACGATACGGATGTCGAAAGACTTAGTGATATGGAAGCCTAAAGGCTTAATGATACAGATGCTGAAAGACTTAACTATATGGAAGCCTAAAGACTTAATGATATGGATGTCAAAAGACTGAGCGAAATGAAAACCTAAGACTTAATGATATGGATGCCGAAAGGCTTAGCGATACGGAAGCCTAAAGACTCGATAATACGGAAACCACATTTCTCAAAGATATCGAAAAGATTTAAATGTTACAAGACTCTATAATATTGAAATTCAAGAGCCTCGATAAGCTTTTTCGCCTATTCGGCCCAAGGTTGGGGGGCTTGTGATCCTTATGGGCCAGGAGGTATACTTTAGGCTCAAAATGAAATTATGGAGGTGCGAAAGGTAATTCACTTGTGACCAGAAAATTGCATCCATCAGGAAAGGCCCAATTAGGGGGCTCAATTTAACTGTTAAAAATCACCGCCCATATAAATTGTCATACTTTATAACCATATTTAACTATTTCATTTTTATTAGTTTGTTAAGATTTAGTACTGGATCATTAATAATAACTAAGTTTGATGTCGGGATGTCGCTTAGGTCACCAATCGTGGCGAGGTTAATAACCCCACTATGGTGAGAATAGGCAAGAACCCACCTTGGTTGGCCAAGCCAAGGATATAAACTACCTCTTACCCTTAAAATAAAGAGTTTACAAGCTGCAACCTAACGAGACCTTCTCTGAGTACATTACCAGATGGAGGAAAAGGGCATCCCAAATGACAACCAGACCCCTGGAGGGGGGGGCACTGGAAATGATAGTGAAAAACCTCTTGCTAGAGTCTCAAAAGCATATGTATGCCCAATACCTACCCGACTTCAAAGCTCTCATAGAGATCGGGTAGAGAATTGAGGATGGAATCCAATGAGGAAATAAGCACAAAGCTTATTATAGAAAATCACTATTCATTCAACTTGTCCCAAAAAGGATACATGGATACATATTTATAATGGTAAGGAATGGGAAAACTTTTATACCTATTCCATGTGGGACTTGTAAAATACCTAAAATACCCTAATTGTGACATATGCTCCTACATAAAAGTTATGTTTAAATTTAACATCAGAATACCTCATACAACAAGTATAAATATGAGGCAGGAAAAAATATCTTCTATTTGAGCTAGCCAAGAGCGATCAAAAACCTCAACAGTTATACATATATCCTAATAAAAAAATAATATTAAAATAATTTAGTTTCATGATTTGTTTCTTTTATTTATATTGCACCATAAAATAATGTAGCGTGTGATATCACACTAATTATTGAACCTAAAGTTCTCATTTGCAAAATATCATAAATAATAATAAGCAATAAACTTTAAAATATTAAAGAAAAATATGGATTATAAGTAGATTATAAATTACATATATATATATATATGATTTGGCTATATCTTTAGTTGGTATGAGATCTCTAACACACCACTTTATGTTGGCAAATGAATATTTTGAAAAGTAGTTTAGGCTGAGTTCAAGAGGTAGGGTGCATTGAACTTTCAAAAATTTTCGCAAAATATGGAAAGTAATTAAGTGTAGAATGAAATCTCTTTAATAAAACAATCAAAAGTAAGAGTTTAGAGCACACAACAAAAATCAATTAATTGAAAGCTAAAAATAATCAATTGAAATGCCGAAGCAATTAATTGAATGAAGAACACAATTTAGTACTGTCCATAAACAACCAATTGAATACCAAAATCAGTTAATTGAAAAGCACTTCACAATTCAAAATAAGAGTATATCAATTAATTGAATCCACAAAACAATTAATTGAACAGAAACTCAACGAATTTCAAATAATCACACAAAATAGTAAAAGAAGTCAAACTGGGAATGTGAAATTTTAAGTTTCTTTAAAAAAGCAGATTCAATAAATTGAAACCGGAACTCAATAAATTGAAATTCCATGAAGAAAATCAAGTTCCAAGATTTCAATCAATTTTGATTAGCAAATACAATTAATTAAAAACAACAAACTAATCAAGAACAGAATACAATCAATTAAACAGACGAATCAATTGATTGCAGAAAACACAAAACTGCCGTAGTAGGAAAAATAATTGATTGAAGTCAAAAATCAATTAGTTGATTTTTTAGAAGAGAAAAATGCCAGAAACCAAATTTGCACAGTAGCACAAGAATATTATTAGGTGTGAATGGGTAATCACAAAGAAACTAATTTTAAATCACAAACTCAGAATTATGCATAACAATTCAGTGTATTATGTAGTTCCAGAAAAAAAAATCAATTAGTTGAAACCCAAAATCAATTAATTGAAAATTTGACAGTTTTCACAAAATGCAGCAGATACGATTTGCGATTCAAGATAGGGATAAAGAGAGACAAAAACACCAAGATTTATACTGGCTCACCCTTCCACAAGGGCTACATCCAGTTTCTTTGTTAACAAGCAAAGAAATTCACTCAAAGATCACCAATATCAATCAAATTCAAGACAATTACACTTTCACCAAGTAAGAACTCACTACACATTGCAAAACAACCCTTAAACCCTATAGAAGTTGTAGAACCAGTGCAGAACCCTACTGCACAATTACAAACTACACACTCTATGTAATTTGTAACCCAACCACACAATTACAAACCACAAAACCTATGCAATTTGTAACCAAAACCACTAAAATACAATATGAAAGAAGTTTGAACAGTTTCTGCACAATATCATAGAAGACCCAACTATCAATAACAGTGCATAACACTTATCTTTGATGTAGAACCAAAGATGCTAAAAAATAACAAAGAGAAGATTCAAGATTCATGTTCTTGAGGTTTTCTTGAGGTAGAGCAATGTCTCAATTTGTCTCAAAGTATTAACGCGCTTTTCTCACTGTGTAATTCACAAATGAATAGTCTCGTATTAAGTGGAACACGTGTTACACCTTATATAAGCACTCTATTTTAAAATCGTTAAAATAGCAAAAAATCAATCAATTGATTTTTTGAAAAACAGAAAAAACCAGCAAGTTGATTTTCGGAAACAGTTAATTGATTTTCCTCTCAAAATAGGTTTTTCAAAAACTATTAATTCTTACTTAGTCCCATTCAATTATTTATTAAACAGAGTGTATTCTTGGAGCTCTTTTTAAGTGAAATATCATGTAACTCATGGTTTTGAATAAAAAACCACAATCACACACACAACCTAAGTCCTAGACCAAAATCGAAGAGAACTCCCATCAAGGTCCATTATGGCTTCATCAAATCACTCAACAAGCTTTGATCCAAGTTGACTTTGTCAAATGAGTTAGAAACCCATGGTGCTAACATATTTTGGATGTGGGATTAGATATTTACAGGTCCTCGATAATGGGTGACCCAACAATTCAATAAATCTCATTAGGATAAACTTTAAACAACTTTGATATCATTTTAATAAGTGAAGTTATGTCCAACTCAATTATATAAACCGGCTTGTAAGATGAAGTTTGTATCTCCACTTATCTTACAAATTATGATTTAAGATTTAATTATGTCTCTAATTAAAGTAAGATCTCCAATACATTTCAACTTAGAAAAAAAGTAATTAATGTGTATAAATAAGATGATACTATGCATGTGTTTTCATATTTAATGTTTTTCTTTTATTTACATTACACTATAAAATAGTCTAACATGTGTCATCATACTAATTGCGCTTGGAGGTGCAAAACGGAAGTCGAAAACGTCTATGGTAATGGAGGAAAGGTTTGGGTTGTAGGATCGTTCCACTCAAGCTTCAAAGAATAACTCTTGAATGAATTCTTGGATGAATGTGATCTTTAAAAGTTTGCGGAAAATTCGAAAATGAAAATAATTAAAGAAAATGTAAGAAATAAAGATAATGTTAGGAATTAGAACAACACCTTGAGTCATCCAAATTCATTAGATAAGCAAGATGGTGATACACCACTTGTGACCTAGCCAACAAGATAAAAATCAATGCTAGGAATTGATAAGAACCTTACGCCACTCAAATTCATGAGATAAGCAAGATAATCACCACTTGTGAGCTAGCTCACAAGATAAAAAAACTCCTAGAGAGAAACTCTCCACTTCCCTTTAGTGAACCCCGATGCGCAATCAAGAGATAAGTTATGAAGCGTCACTCTAAAATAAGCAAAGGAGAAACATCTATTGAGATATGACATAATCAATATTTTTTTTTAAATTATATTTATTCCAAATCTGCCAAAATGAGTAAAATAGATGTTTTTATTTAGAACTCATAGTGGAAGAGGAATAAACAAACTCATTTCATATCTATGTCTAAACTAAACATAGGAAAAATATAAAGAAAAAATACATTTATTTTTATTTTTTTAGATCACATCAATTTAAGATTTAATTATGGCTCTAATTGTAAGATCTCCAATACATTTCAACTTACTTACAAAACTATGATAAAGATAAAAAAATATGGAAATAATCTTAGAAAAAAATAATTAATGTGCATGAATAAGATGATATTATGCATGTGTTTTCATATTTAATGTTTTTCTTTTATTTACATTTCATTACAAAATAATCTAACATGTGCCATCATACTAATGGCTGTACACTAGCAAAGAAATTATTGTTTATCAAATGTTATAAGATACATACCATATGATAAAATTTAATTAAATAGTTAGATAAAGTTTTTATTTACAAAAGATTCTAAATAATAATAAGCAATAAAACTTTAAAACATTAAAAGAAAATATAAATTATAAGTAGATTATAAAATTTATCTCCTCGTTTTAAATAAAGGAAAACTTTCGATTTAAATTGTAGATTAACTCCTGATTTAATATTTTATAGATTTATTTTTTACAAATAATATTCTATAAATTCCTTTCTATATCCAAATAAATCTTAAACATAATAAGTTGTGTTAATTTTATAAGACACAAAAATAATTAGGATTATAATTCTAAATTAACTTAGTTTCCTATGTTTTTTTTCCTTTTTTACTTTTGTTTACACTACACCAGAAAATAATCTAACGTAGGTTATCACACTAACTGTTGGAAACTAAAAAATAATTATTGTTTATAAAATTTTATAAGATACATATTATTTGATAGAATTAATTAAATGTTTGAATAAAGTTGTCATTTGCAAAAATACTTTAAATAATAATAAGCAATAAAACTTTTAAAACATTAATCAATTTGTGTAGTGTACTGTACAAGAGGACGGATTGTTGATAGAATTAATTAAATGTTTGAATAAAGTTGTCATTTGCAAAAATACTTTAAATAATAATAAGTAATAAAACTTTTAAAACATTAATCAATTTGTGTAGTGTACTGTACAAGAGGACGGATTGTTGTGGATGAAGTTTGTTTGGTTGCATTAATTTGGAAGGATGAATTAGAAAAGATTTGCACTATGGGATCCTCTCTCATGTGAAGAGATTTAAAGGGGTGGAATTGAAAATTTTGAATAGCCGTTGTAAGTGAGTTGGAAATTATGATACACCATTTTTACAAGAGTTAATTAGTAATTTCACAAATATATCAATTAAAAAAATAAAAAAAAAATTATAACATCTATCAAATCATTATAAAACTTTCACAAATATTCTATTCAAATCCCTTCAAATCTTATCATCTATCCATTAATTCAAACAATCTTATCTTCCACATACAATTTACTCAAATTCCTTCAAATTCATTTCTTTAAATTTACTTTCCTAACCAAACAAAGCGTATAGAAAAATGTAGATTATAAATAGTTTATGATTTTTATCTTTTTATTTTAGACAAAGGAAAAATTATAGATTAATTCGTCATTTTAATATTTTATAGATTTATTTTTTACAAAAAATATTTTATAGATTTCTTTCCACTCTCAAATTCAAAAAAAATCTAAAATAAAAGTTGTGTTGGAAACTTGAAATTAAACAATGATTTCCCAACAGTTTAATTTTCCTTAAAAACTCTCTGTCTTTATTATTTTAAATAATCAATCAATTAAATAGTATTTTAAATATAACTTTCAAAAAATATTTATTACAATAATAATTACCATTAATAATCATTAATGAATAATCTTTAAATCATTAATTATAGACATATAAAAAAAGCTTACAATTTAATATATCAACATCCTTTATTTATGATTAATATTAATTGAGATAATTAGGGTGATTGAATTTCTTTGACAAAACTCAAATAAGACAAAAATGTAAGTTATTACATCATCTTATTCACAATATTGCCATTCCATTCACAAACTACCATACATCTATCCCATTCACAAACATCTATAAATTGTCCATGTAAAAGTACATCATCTCACACACGTCCCATCACCCCATTTGAAGCTTAGAACACTCTGTGTAATAGGGGGCTTCAAACAAAGGGGCCCCAAAAACCAAAACCCTAACCTCATTCGCCACCGGTTATGGCGTCCGAGAGCGCTTCTCGGTCGAGTTCTGCGGCCGATACGTACATTGGGAGCTTGATAAGCCTCACTTCCAAGAGTGAAATCAGATATGAGGGCATTCTGTACAACATCAACACTGAAGAGTCCAGTATTGGCCTCAGAAATGGTATTCTTCTGCTACCCACTTCTTTTTTCCCACCAATTTCCCTTAATCCTTTCTGGGTTTTGTTTGTTTTCAGTTTAATTTGGTTTCCTTGGCTTCAGATCTCTGAATTCACTGTCAAAATTTGATCTTTGTTGTTGTTTGTTATCTTTTATTGAATTCTGAAGGGGCTTTGTCACAGGGGTGTGAATTCCTGCCACAGGGAAGTAATTTTCTGAAGTTGTGATAGTTCTTGGGGTCTTCTTTTAAGAGCTGAGAATGGTCTTGATGAACTTATCCCTGCAGCATCTGTGTTGCATGTTTTGCTTGTCTCTTAAGCGTGTCATGTGGTTTTAATCTGTCTCTGTTGAAGTATATGGATTTCGCTTCTTTCATTGTTCGAGTAGGATTCTCAGATGGATATAGGCTTACCTTTGGTTCTCGTAATTTTTTTTTTTTTGTTATTTGCTGCTTGCTTTTGTGGATTGTTTGGTTATTGCATTCCAGGTTAATGGAAAGCTTTTTGATCAATAAATGAAAGGAGTTTATAGTGAACTCATAAATTTAGTCCCTAAGTCGATAGGCTTGCAACACTGAAAGAAGCAAAATTCAGATACTCCGGTGGTGATAGATTGATGAAAAAACTTCCAAATCTAAGGCCAAATTGAATTATAGAATGAATTTTCATATTTTTCCCTCTTATGTTTGAATTTTTAATTTTAGTCAGAATAATAATTGGCAATTTACATATATATCTGTATTCCGTACTAGTCAATCATGCGATATAGAGCTGTTGTGGTGTGTCACGCGATCTAGAACCATTTTAGCCTGTCATGTTGCCGCTTTTTTGTCATGTCTGGAGGGATTGTGGATCACACTCATGTGTAGCATTAGTGGCCGCAACATTGATTGATGGATGAAATCCCTCTTTAACCCCACAGAATGGTGTCATTTAAGGTTTATTTTGGGAGACATTTGTGTGATTTATACTTCCCTTACATAATCAAGGTTTGAGGTCAAACCCTATTTTGAAACATGAACCACTATATCTGGTGCGATCTCCAGCAATTTCTGATTGTTTTTGACACCTTCCTGGTGTTTCAGTCCTTGATCCGTTCTCGGGAACTATCTTCAATGTTATTTGGTATTGTTTCTATTCAGTTCACCCTCATTTTTCCCTTTCCCTCAGATTTATGTGGTCTATGTCTCTCCCACCACAATAGCTAAATTTGTTATGTCGTCTAAGATTTGCATCATAGTTTACTTATTTTCTATCTATCCAAACAAACTTAATTGCAATGATAATTGTTGTGCCCTATATATATATAGCCAATGGTCACATGACCTCACAAAAATGTAATTTGCATTTATCTTTTAATTTTCATTTAAATATGATTGAATGTTCTATATTTCTATTCTAATATCTTACAATTCATGATACCTTATTTCTCACTAGATATGCTTTGTATATGTGTGTGTATTGGTTAGGAGTTGAAGTCATGTACTGTTGAAAAAATAAACACATCAAGCAAGTTTATGTAGTATTTATAAAGGTTGTGCTCTTTGATTGAATTTCAAATCATCAGGAATCTTGATCAATAGATCTCATGAAACCGTGTGGGTTATTGCAGCTTCGAATTTTACCATCTAAGTATGTTATTTAGTATCATGGATTCGATTGACAAAGTTTTTGTTTTTGGTGTTGCAGTGCGATCTTTTGGAACAGAAGGAAGGAAAAAGGATGGCCAGCAAATTCCCCCGGGTGACAAGGTTTATGAGTATATACTTTTCCGCGGTACTGACATCAAGGTAATATGCATGTAATATGTACAAGCTTTTTTTTTTCCTAAATAGGCATGTATTTGTACCTGATCTTGTTGAGAGTACCTTAGAAATAATAGCATGTAACTTGAGTGAGTTTTGAGAAGAAACATTATTGGTACAACTTGGTTCTAGAATCTTTGATTGAATATATCAGTAGATAGAACATTAGAAGGCTGATCCAGATTTTCTTATCTGTTTTACGAGTTAATGTGTTTAGCCTAGAAGGGCATTGTTTAGATGTTACTGCATGGAATATTGATAGATCGATGTTCATAGGTGTTATATATAAGTCAGATCAGCTGAGACATGTCTTATTTTTGTCTGCAGGATTTACAGGTTAAATCTTCTCCACCTGTGCAGCCTCCCCCACAAGTCAACAACGACCCAGCTATTATTCAGGTTAACGAGATTTCTTTTGTGTAAATAGTGAATCAGTTAAATAATGTATTCCTAATTATATGGTATTGCATTTTGCAGTCTCACTATCCTCGTCCAGTAACCACATCTACAAGTTTGCCTACTGCTGTCAGTGGGCCTTTGACTGATCTTAGCTCTCATACCCCTCAGCTTGGACTTCCTGGGTCAAATTTTCAAGGGCCCTTGCCTTTGTATCAACCTGGAGGGAACATAGGATCATGGGGAGCTTCTCCACCTGCTCCAAATGCAAATGGCGGTAGGCTTAGTGTGCCAATGTATTGGCAAGGATATTATGGTGCTCCCAATGGGCTTCCTCAATTACAACAACAATCTTTGCTTCGACCTCCACCTGGTTTATCAATGCCTTCCTCCATGCAGTTTCCCAATTTTAGTCACTCTTTACCTCCTGTATCTTCTAACCTACCAGAATTACCATCATCATTACTAACTGTGACCACCACCACCCCTAGTGCAATATCTGCTGTCTTGCCTTCATCTAATTTGCCCCCAGCACCTTCTGCTTTGCCTCCTGCACTGTCCACCTTGCCTTCTGCTTTGCCTCCTGCACCGTCCACTTTGCCTTCTGCTTTGCCTCCTGCACCTTCTGCAACACTTGCTTCTGAAATTTTGCCAGTATCAGTAACAAACAAAACAACCAATGTTTCAACTTCAGCAACCATGTTAGCTGCTAGCTTACCATCACTGACTTCGCTGACTAATTCTGGTCCAGAAATGAATGCTATGGTGCCACCCATCGACAGCAAACCAAATGCAATTTCAGGTTCAAGCTTGGCCTATCAAACTGGATCTCAGTTGTCTCCTGCAGTTGTTGGATCATCAAGTTCTATCCATACAGAAACATCAGCCCCTTCTCTGATAACCCCAGGTCAATTATTGCAGCCTGGACCAGCGATAGTTACTTCAGCTCAGCCTTCACAAGCAGCTCATAAGGATGTTGAAGTGGTTCTGGTAGCATCATTGCCAATTCCTGAGCAATCTCGGCCAGTTTTGGTTGATTCTCAACCGGCAATACTGCCTTTGCCACTGCCAGTAACTGCACGACCCAATCACAGGGTATCCTTTCTTCTCTTGATCTATTAGTTTGTTTTTTATGGTTCTTAATATGCTTGTTTGTTTCCATAAAATGTCGTGATATGGGGGAGGTCATAGTCTCATTATTGAATTCAAATAATATCATCCTCCAAAGGTAATTAGGGTGCTTGGATGAACATTTGTAAACTTGATTTTAGATTATCCTGATTTTGGTTAGAATGAAGTGCATTCTTGATTGAGCATTTGCAAAATTCTTTATGAATGTAGTTAATTTTGTAAAATTGATTTATAAGGTAAGTGATTTTTGTTTGGATGCGTTTATCTTGAAAGCAGGTTTGGCGTAGTGAGTTTTATCACTTCTTGTTAAACCTAGGTTGGGAGGCAAAAACAATTCTACTGAATATTAATAAAAATCTATATTTTACTAAAACCATGCTGGACTGGAAGCAAAGCAATTCTAAAGCTGTTTACCATGAATCCTATCATACCAAGTGTGAAGAAAGCTGTTTAAATCTGAAAATTTAATCTAAAAAGCAAGTCTAGTTTGATACAAAATTTTCAGGCCAATGCAGAAGTTATATATTTTCACTTCTAAGCAAAAGTGTTTTTGAAAATTAAACCAAACATTTTTTAAGAAAAATCACGTTTTCGCTAGTTAAATATGCATTTGACAAGTTCAAACGTTGTAAATGTGAAAATCATGACACTTTCACTTTGATCTTCCGTGACAACTTGCTCTCCTCCCATCCATTAAGCTAGGCTTTGATGTAATGAGGAATATGGGGAAATTGTGCTCTGTAATTTAGGTATACAAACTCTTCTCTGCTGATAAACTTTTCTGTATTTTTCCATTGCTTTTGCAGAGAATTAAAGTAGGATTTGATCTGTTTTGTGTGGCTTTAATTGTCAGCTTCCATACATAAATTATAATGATTGATGATTCTTTCTTAATTTGTATGCCTTTTTTTTAATCAAATAAAATTAGCATCAAGTGACGCATGAATGCTTTATTATATTAGTTATTGTATTTAAAATTTATTCGTTTGATTGAGAAGGACTTTTGACATTTAGTTCCATTTTTTTAAGCCTGGTGGAGCTCCAACTCAAACTCATCATAGCTATAGTTACAGGGGACGCGGAAGAGGAAGAGGAACTGGGGTAACAACATTCAAATTACTATTTCATTTATAGATGTAGTAATTTCTCAAGTCACTTACTATAAGTATCTATAATGAAATATGCTCCATGTTTGGCTTTTTTTTAAAATAATTTTTGGACCATTGGGATTAGCTAAATAAATCTGCGGAAAAGTTGTCCTTATTTTACTTTTCACCCCTTTCTTTTGATAACATTATGATTGTAATATTCAGTTTGGTTAATGAAAAAAAATTATTAATGGTTACAGGGCCCAGTCACAGCATTCACTGAAGATTTTGATTTCATGGCGATGAATGAGAAATTCAAGAAGGATGAAGTATGGGGTCATCTTGGAAAAGGCAAGTCTCATTCAAAAGACAAAGATGGGGAAGAAATTGCCTATGATGAAGATTACCAAGATGAAGACAACAATGATTTATCAAACCTTGAGGTTAAGGTAATATAATCTAGTGTGCTGCTTGATATGTATCAAGTTTTCACCTAATGATTTTGGTTTAGTCTTTGTATTGTGTTTTTGAGTCAGTTTTTCATGACTTTTGCAGCCTATTTATAACAAAGATGACTTCTTTGACTCCCTGTCTTCCAATGTGAACGTTAATACTTCACGGAATGGAAGGACTAGATACTCTGAACAAGTCAAGATTGATACTGAGGTGATTTTTCTCTTTTCTTAGATTTCATATCTCCAGGGACAATGTCAAATTCTTTAGCTGATTTGTGGTGCAGACTTTTGGTGATTTTGTGAGGTACCATGGAGGTCGAGGTGGTCGAGGCCCTGGCCGCGGTGGACGAACTCGTGGCGGTTATTATGGAAGAGGAGGAGGATATGGCTATGCCGGACGAGGAAGGGGTCGCGGTGGCAGCATGCCTAGTCGTGCTTTTTAGGTGGCAGGTGACGTTTAGTTATGGAGATGGTGGAGAGCAAGAGCTTAGGTAGCCTCCAATTAAAGTACCTTAGTTATGTTAGCTATTATGGTTCATTGTTGGGTTGGCTGTTATATGGTTGTTTAATAGAATAAGTAAGGACCTTTTTACATTGCATGTTATATGCCTCTTGTTACACCTCTACCAAAGTTACCTGGTTTGGTGGAAACATGTTTGTACACCATTTTATTTTAGCTTATATCAACAAGGCAGAAAAGTTCAGACAATTTTTTGCAGTATTGCTTTCAGCTTAGTCATTTGTCTGGGGTGACAAATTATTCTTATTTCTGCAATTATTATTATATATGATTTTGGTGTATAATGCTCCGTGCTATCACCATTAATGTATGTCTTTAGTTTTACTATAAACTTAATACCGTTAAACGTATTTTTAGAAAAATCACGAAAAACTCATGATTATGATGCTTGGAGCTGTCATAGATTTTGACAATCTTTTTCATGGTTGCATGAGAAGCAGACAACAATTTAAGTGCATCATAAATAATTGCTACTATCACTTAACTTTTTTTGTGTCTTATCGCCTTTGATTACCTTGTGTTTTGTAACACTGGTGGCAAGGTTTAGTTTCCAAATATAAATTTCAAAATAAATTCTGTCTTGTAAAATTAGAGATAAAATATTTTTTTTTATTTAATTTCAAATTTTAGGGAAAAATTTTATTTGAGAGATAACTTTTTCTCAAAAGACTCGATTATTATTACCATCGTAATCATTCTGGTCTGATTGTTCAAGTTTTTAAATAAAATAATTGCTTATTGATAAACTTATTTGAAAAAGTACAAGTAGAAAAAAATGAAAATTACTATTTAGAAACATTTTCGAGTTGGGTAGAAAAAAATAGTTTTTTTGTTTTTGTTTTCTCTACTTTCTAAAGTATTTTTTAAGAAGATAAATAGACATATAACAATATGTTATGAGAATCTATTTTTAAAAATATTATATACTATGAAGATTTATTTTTAAGGAAATTATATATTATGAACATTTATTTTTAAAGATATTATGAAGGGTAAAATAGTGATTATGAAATGGTTGTAAAAATTTATTAAATATTAAGTATTACAATCTTATTGTTATTAGTATAGTTTTACCATACGCGTTATCTTGATCGTAATTGGGGTGATAGATGTTATTGGACAATAATTGTTAGAATTATAACCTTAATACTGATATTGTATTACCATTAGGGGAGAGATAGCAATCTATTTATCTATCATATATTCGTTTCATTTACTTGAAAATTCATTTAGTCAATACTCTTTGGAAAGTATAATAAAGAAGGATCAGTTCTGTTCAATTTTATAAATAATTAATGATCCACAAATCATGTCTCAAAATCTAATACTTACGTATCAAAATTAATTCAACTAATCTTTTCATAATTAAACATCTTAAATTTACCTTTCCAAATATATATTTTCAAAACCATATTTTTAATTTTATTAAAAATTTTACTTTTATGGATAAATTGATATCTATTCATGAAAAATTATCAACACATGGATTAAATTTTTCTTTAAATGGACGAAGTTCAATTGATTTTTCTAGTTAAAGTTTAGATAAGCCAACGAATTGATATATTTTTTCTATCCTGATCTATTATAACTCAAAATAAAATTTATTTTATTTACTTAATTTCGATAACATATTATTTATGTTGAAGGTTATTAACGTTGCAAGTGACATCAATATCTCTAGAATTTTGGCGTTTAACTGTTATGTTCTTTTACAATAATAATTATATATATATTTAGAAAGGCACGAATGGCTTAAAAAGATACGTAAGTCCAAACTAACTTGACTTTTTTTGGAAGTGAGGGTGTTAACGAAGTTCATGAAGAAGTGCAGTGTCCATCTCATTTGTCAGTGACTTTTATTTCATGAGTTCTACCGGCTCAACACAAACAAACATTTTGATTCTTTATCACATATCAGTGCAAAAGTAGGCTTCTGAATGTTTTAAAGTTCTCACGTTCCTTATTGTTATATCCTGATTATTATTATAATTTTTGTCAATTAATAAATGATGAATTTATTAATTGATAATAAAGTTAAAGTTACTGGTCTAATTTCCAATCAGACAATTGTTTAAAAAAAAATTATTACAGATAAACTATATAAATTATTATAGATAGACTAAGTTATAGTCAAATTGTAATACTTAAATTTTTACACGGTTAAGTAAAGCGTTTCATAATTAATATTATAATAATAATTATTATTATTGATTTTTATTATTGTAATTATTTTTTATTAATGTTATTATTATTATAATAATAGTTAATGTTAATATTAATATTATTAATATTAATATTAATGAAAAGATAAATGTTGTCATGTTGTGTTCTTTTTGTTATTATGTTGTTTTACAACTTTAAATATTAAATAATATATATGTATTATTTTTTATTTTCTATAATTTTATTTATTATATAAAAATAAGTGTTAAATATATTATTTATTATACATTATATTGAAGTGATGTTATAATAAAAAATTGAAAACCAAATATTATAAATATTTATAATATAAAACTTGACCGTATACACTATGTGTGTAGTTACTCTTTTTACTTTACATTAAAGTCTCTTTAACTTATCTATTAGTTTATTTCTATTTTATTTTGCTCGATTATGCTAAAATTTCTTTTATTTTTTTTTTACATAAATGTCGTTTCAATAATTTGTATTGTAAATGTAACATCTCAACAAGAATGTATGATCCAAACAAAGATATATAAAATAAAGTTCAACCGTACAAGATAAATTTTAATCATAACATAATATGTTCATATACATATTTAAGCAACTCCAAAATTTGCTTTCGAGTCTCTTAATGTACATTCCATTTTATAACAAGTCATTGTGCAAGTAACAAATACGAGGGTAATTGTTATATAAGTTTAACATTTAATATCAAGAAGTGGAATTTAAGTCAAACTCAAACTTACAAACAAGTTTGTAAAATAAAGTTTGTATCCATTTATAAACTATTGAAAGACCTCATCTCTAGTCGACGTGGGATCTCTAACACACTCCCTCATGTCGAGACTGCTCAACTCGAGCTTGGGACTATATTGTTTAATTAAGGGTGATCCGATAGCGGCCCGATAGCGGGTGGCCCAACAACCGTGCTAGGATAGGCTCTGATACCATATCAATTAGACCTTAAGCCTAACTCAACCTTACAAACCGGCTTGTAAAGTGAGGTTTGCACCCACATGATAAACTATTGAAATGACTCATCTCTAGTCGATGTGAGATCTCTAACTCACCCCCTCACGCCGAGACTGCTCAACTCGTGCATGAGACTATATTGTTTAAGGGTGATCCAATAGTGGCCCGATAGCGGGTGGCCTAACAACCGTGCTAGGATAGGCTCCGATACCATATTAAGAAGTATAATTTAAGTCTAACTCAACCTTATAAACCGACTTGTAAGGTGAGGTTTGCACCCACTTTATAAACTATTGAAAGGTCTTATCTCTAGTCGATTGGGATCTCCAACACACCCCTTCATGCCGAGACTGCTCAACTTGTGTATGGGACTATACTATTTAAGGGTGGTCTGATAGCGGCCGATAACGGGTGGCCCAACAACCGTGCTAGGATAAACTCTGATACCATATCAAGAAGTGAAATTTAAGCCTAACACAACCTTACAAATCGGCTTGCAAAGTGAGATTTGCACCCATTTATAAACTATTGAAAGACCTCATCTCTAGTCGATGTGAGATCTCCAACATTTAAGTTTTGATTATATAAATAGTAAAACATACAATATGATTAGACATCGTCTTTGAGATGAAAACCTTTTTGCTCATAATAGATCATGAAGGCATAAGTGTTTCAATTGCAACATTATGCTATTTCTTTTTATATATGATAAGTAATGTGTTTGTTTAGACGATATGTGCATAGTCTTGAACTACACATTGTATTCATAAATATCTTTATGCTTATTCTATGATGCAGGAAATATTCGTTTCCTATATTTTACCAAGAAGATCTACAACAAGTTATGTCACATCAACAATTTCTTGGTACATAAGCTAAAGTTGTTTTGCTTCAACAATTCTCTTACACATGTTTTGTTAACCCTAGACAAGTCTATTTGCTTCATATAACTCCATGCTTTACACAATTTCAAGTAAAGACACTTTAAAGGAGAGAAAAGTACCTTTAGTTATCAAAATGTTGCAAAGAGAAGAACATTAAATACATGCATGGAGCGCATTTAATGTATCTTTTACGTTCAAGCTGCTCAGATGCAAGATGTTCAAGTGAGTTTGAAGTTGCTCAACAACCAAAAAATATTTGCAATGACTCTTTTCTTCAATGCCTATATAAAGTTATATGTGACGTCCAAAATTATTATTATTAATAGTATAATATTAAGAGTAAGAATTTCATTTTCTTTACTTAATAATTTGGCGGAAGCGAATTATATGCATGGAATATGACTTATTGGATGAAACAATTTTTTTTGAAGAAATAAAATACATACCCTTAATCAAAGTATGATTTTTAACATGAGCATATGGTCCTGCATAATTTAACCAGAAGTTTCTTTATTCCCATTAGTTATTTTACAATATAACTACATATTTTACAGTACCTATTATTATTATCCATATACCATCTATTATACATACCTTGTACAAAAGTTTTACATATCATACAATATTTATTAAACTTATGCTTCATATATATATATATATATATATATATATATATATATATATATATATAT
>Ga0099824_1003313_pt1 | contig 23523 bp, 17 predicted proteins | sample SiratrowhiteBW_FD_76837 | JGI IMG/M metagenome (GOLD analysis project Ga0099824, IMG submission 76837) | Root nodule microbial communities of legume samples collected from California, USA - Siratro white BW | ecosystem: Host-associated > Plants > Roots > Nodule | place: USA: California... | reverse complement strand
TTAAAGGTACATCTTCAAAATTTGTGAAGGCAAAAACTGTAAAGGCTACACCCCGAAATGTAACCGAATTCTCTGTTACATTTGTCCTCCAATCATTCCCAGGGAAGAAAGCTAAAATATTTGCAGAGAAGGATTGTGCAGGATTTGACGTATCCATTATTGTTGCTCTATCATACATTCATAATTTGATATAGAGAGAGAGAAAGAAAAAGTGAGATATACAGTTCTTATAAAAAAATATTATTTTTTAAAAAAAAAAACTTAAATGTTACTTCTATAAAATCTTAATATATATAATGAAATACACTAGCAGTGAATATTGAGGATAAATGAGCAATTAATATCAACCTCCCTTCAATAATACTTAATCTCCAGCTCATTTAAAATCTCAAGGAACAAGTTCCTCCAACCACAAACCATATGCATAAATCACATCATGATCATGGCTGTGAAATAATATTAATAATAATACTAATAAACATTAAAAATAGTACTTAAGAATCAATATCAACATGAAATACAATAAAGATTAACGTGAGCCTTGGGGTACCCCACTGTAAAAATATTTTAAAAAAATAGAAGGTAAAATAGTATATCTCTTTTCCCCTTACCTTGTTTTTGAAAAATTATCCTGAAAAGGTGAAAGATCTGGTGAAGGCGATAATTAGGAAAAAAAACTTGATGGTTTCTTTATCAGGAGTCTTTTTTTTTTATTTATTTAGCTCCCTCTCTTAATTTTGGTTACATGTTTGGCTTTAAGTAGGGAATATTTTCCTTCTTATTCAATGCTTACATTTAATGTAGAGCTTGATATCCTCATATTAAATGCCGTAACCCATGATTATATGTTCTTTAAGCAATACATTTAATTCTTTCTGCAGTGAGATGTTATTATATATATATATATATATATATATATATATATATATATGATATATATGAACAAAGGGATAGACGTACAACATACATACGTAGATAAGTTCTACTGTGCTTTGATATTTTTATTATTTTAATATATAAAGTGATAGAGATAGAAAGAGTAAGTAATGATGCAGGTCTGAAGCAAACCAATCCACGTTGTTTTATTTATAAATTTTATTTTAATTAAGTTTTAATATAGTTTTTTTGTTATATATATATATATATATATATATATATATTTAATATAATTAAAATTGTGAAAAATATGTACGACTTCCTAATAATAATAAATAAGATAGATAATAAAATAAAATTTGAATTTGAGATTTATCAAGAATTAAAATTAGTCCCATTTTATTATTTTCAAGAGAAGATATTCTTATGAAATACTTATTTATGACTAAAAAAAATAATAATTATAAATCTTGCATGATATTTAAAATTCTAGATTAAATATATATACATATATTTAAAATTTTCAGGATGTTACAAATAGTAATTTTAAAATATCGTCTCCATCTCTGTAATAAAGATTTATAGAGATTTATTGTGCATTCTTTCTCTCTTTAACAAAAATATAAAAAATTGAATTTTTATTAATAATAATCAATATAATAAAATTATAATAATAATTAAAATAAATTTAAAAAACTAATAATTTAATTATATAATATTATAAATTTAATTAATAATCAATTATATATATATATAATAATCGATTATTAGATTACTGTATATAATATATAATAATATTAACCTATAATAATATTAATGTAATATATAATAATAAATTATATAATTAATTATACATTATAATATAACAAAAATAATATTAAATTGAAATTTATATATTAAATTAATTTATATGATTAAAATATTTAGTGACATATTTAACAGAAAAAAATAATAATAATATAAATATAATATAATAAAAATAAATATAAGTATTAATAATAAATAATATTGTATAAATTTAATATAAAAAATTAATAAATTTAGTTCAGTAATTATATTTAATGATTTAATTATGTTTCATTTTAAATTAAATTTAAATAAAGTTAATATCAATAATAATATTACAAATTAATAATAATAAAATCAAAATTAATAATTATAATAATAAAAATAATAAAGTTATAAAATGATAATAATAATCAAAATAAATTTATAACATAATAATATTATTAATAATAATAACTTAATTTTTTTTATTTTAATTTTAAAATAATTGATATTTTTTATAATTTTATCAATTAAAATAATGATTTTATAATCATATTAAAAAAATTAATTATATTTAATATAAAATAATTTTAATTATTAAAAAATTATTTTATCAATTAGACCTATTACATCACTCATAAACTTTTTCTTCTTTTCTCACCATTAATCCCTTCATCCAAACAACCAAACTTTCTTTTCAAATTCATTCCCTCCAATCCACCTTCTCAACCAAACAATCCAGAAGTATTTTAGTCTCACAAAATAAATAGACTAATTCACTAATACTCATTTTTATGTATTTTTTAATTAGGCTATACATATTTTTTTTATTTTTCTGTTTAATACTTTTTTTTTCAATTTGGAGAAAAAGGAAGAAAGCAAATTTTAATAATAATATATATATATATATATATATATATAAGTTTTTAATCATTTCTAAAAAAAATTTTATAAAAATCATTTAATTTAAATTTTAAATTTATTTTCTCTTATTTTAAAAAATAAAAATATATTTTTTATTTATTTTTTAGTTTCGTTTTAGAAAAAAATAAATAAAAAGAAATTTAGACCATTCAATTAAACTGGATAAAAGTAAATTAGTGGACACATGGTGTTGAAAAGAAAGAAGGGCTACGTGGACGCCTAAAAAAGCTAACGCTCCGGAGAGAATCAGCTCACACCACCCACAACCTCCCTCCACCACATCCACAACCGACACAAGGAGGATCCATTCCGTTTTCACCACACTCTCATTTTCTTCAGTAGAGGGGGAAGCACCGCGGAAGAAGAGGTATAAATAATAATATCTGCTCTTAGTAGATATGCTTTTATTTTAATCATATCTTACATATTATATTATCTTTTAAGTCCATATACATATGTTTTTTAATCCTAGACCTTACCATCTAAATTAAAAAGTAAGATTCAGAGTATGAACATATAAGCATTAAATTTCATAGAATTTATTATAATCACATGCTTTTTAAAATAGTCCAAAATCATATAATAAACAAATTGTATGTATGCTAAAAATGTTCTTTTTTATGAAAGCTCTCCAGCACTGCAGTGAAATGTTTCATAATTAAAGATAATAAGGTATAATTATTTTCATCGCCATTCTAAATAAATTTTGTTTCTCATGCAAATAAATTTGTGTTATTTTGCGTCAAAATTGAAGTTTCGGCTTAATAATATATGTAAGAAAGAAATCTATTAAAATTATATTAGATTTAAAAATTAAAGTATAATAAGAAAGTTTATGGTTCTTTATCAAGTTTTGTCCTTAATTTATTGTATGTATAATTAATTAGGTCATTTTGGTTAGATGATGATGACTCCCAATGTGGAATCTCCATGTGACCACATTATTGGAATGCCAGAGGATGGGAGGAGCCATGACCAAACTCCATCTACTTCACATGCTGCCCTGCCACCAGATTTAAATACAATAGTAATGGTAGATGATTTTTCTGCAGAAGATTTTTTTCCTTTCTTATTTTCAAATGCAATTTTCAAAACAAAACACATTCAACAAAAGAGTTTACATGTTTTACGCAATTTTAATATACCTTTACATTCATTTTCATAGCCAAGAAAAAAGTTTGAAATTTTAGCTTTTTTAATTTTGAAAATATATTGTTTTGTTATTTTATTTTCATGACCTTCCACATTCTTTCTCATCTCATCATGAGTCACCATATCTCAAACCATCTCTACATTCAACATTGCATATTACTTATATTGTTGTCTTTTAATAATTCTTTTTATGACTGCCACAACCATACAAACATTTATTAAACTAATTTTAACATTATGGAAATTTTTTAAACTAATTTATTTTGAACTTAAACTCTGGTATATGAGAACATATTAACTCCTCTTCTCATTTTCTAATTACTATTTTCATCAACCTTTGTACATATATGTCTTGTTCATCATCACTATTTGACTTGTGCATTTCACAGATGTGGCAATGGACTTGTTTCGAAGACATCCAAATGAATTGGTCATTGCAAGAAATTCTCAGAATCTAACCGCATTGCATGTGCTGGTGCGAAAGCCTTCAGAAATTCTAAGTAAGCTTTCATGGGTTTAGCTTTTTGTTATTTGTTAAACGATTTTTTATCTTTGTATATGATATATTTTCTATTCAGATTCTTATTTAAAAATTTGTTCATCTATATTTTTATAAAAAGAATAACAATTTCACATCGTTAAAAGTAGTGTTATGATTAGATGTTTATTAATTTAGTTCGCTAATACAAACGTTTAGTAAGAGTAAAACCACTGTTTCATATGAGATCAGGTTTTAATTTAACTTGTTTCTTTTTTTTTCGTGTTGATGATTTCTTGGAACGATTTAGAGATGAAATTAGAGGGCGACAATGATGCAGGAGAATCAACACCAATGGGTCTGAAATTGTTAAGGGAGCTATGGCATAATGTTATGGAATTAGAAAGCAAAAGGCTTGTGCCGTTGATTACTAAACCCTCGATAACGCTTTTTGATTCAATAGAATCAGGAAACGTTGAGGTTACTAAATGGCTTTTTTGTCACAGTCGTTTCCTAGTCATGACCATAAGGGAACCCAAAAATGGACGGAACCTACTGCACTTGCTTATTCTACATAGAGATTTTGATAGCTTTACTCATTATTTAGATTTTGGAAGAGTGCCTTTACTAGAAGCAGTGGACAATGAAGGTAACAACGTTCTACACATGGTTGCGCGTTTGCCACGTCAATTTGAAGCACTCTCCGGTTTAAGAGCAAACATGCATATGCAAAGAGAGCTTGAATGGTTCAAGGTGAATTCATTCATTTTTTATTCTTGATCACCTCTTTATTTTTATATAAACATGTAGTATTGTATGGCATTAGTTGAGAAATCTTGACACACATACTATTGATTGATGAATAGACAGTGGAGAAAAAAGTTCCTGGTGAATTAAGGAGAATGAGAAACAACAACGGTAAGACACCAATTGAGGTATTTTGTGATGAACACAAGCAGTTATCTGAAGAGATTAAAGGTGCGGCCAAAGGAATTGCAGAGTCTGGGATGCTTGTGGCAACACTTGTTGCTACTGTAGCATTTGCGGCTGCTCTCACTGTTCCAGGTGACAAGAACAATGCCTGGTTTGTTGTATTCATTCTCACAAATGCAGTGGCATTATTCGCTTCTTCTGCGTCTATACTTTATTTCTTGTCAAATTTTACTACTTCAAGATTCTCACAGAGTGAATTTGTCATATCACTACATCCCAGCTTGACTTTTGGACCTGTGTTACTAATGATCTCCGTTGCTGCTATGGTTGCGGCTTTTACTGCAGCATCCTTTTTGATATTTGATCACAACACAAAGTGGGTTTCTTATGTAGTATCTTTAATGGGAATTTTTCCGTTACTTTTGTTTGTTCTCTTTCAAGTTAGCAACTGCGACAAATATATTTGGTCTAGATACTATCGTCTCAAACTTGAGTAACTTGTTACTTGTGTACGTACCTTTGAGTGTTTTTCCTATTATTGTTTGTCCTAATTAGTCGATGGTGGTTCTCTCTACCATATTGTATGATACATTTGTGAAACAATAAAGTTTGTGTTTAAAATTGAGATGATTAAAAATGTAAAGCTTTAGCATAAGAGACTTCCCATTCAAATTGAAATATGCACGATGGATCTCCATGTATTTTGTAGGACCATTTACTTGTAAGCAAAAACATTGTTGCATCAACCCCAACACCAATAACATGGAAAAGATAACTGGAGAAGATCAAGTAAACTATTGGAATAGACCACATTTCAAATTAGACTGATTACACATCCTTTTGCGTTCACAATCCGTGCTGGCATTTCACAGAATAAAAAGACTCAGATTACCAATCCCTCCAACCCTCTTCAAGCTCACACAAACAATAAGGACGTATATCTTGAACTAGCAGACGACTTTGCATTTTCGAAGTTTAGTTTTACGTTCTTCTCACGTTTTGAGTATAAGTAAACCTTTACAAATGCCACCGTTTGTCATCAACAAGTCACTCCCGATTATGTTCTTATATACATAATAGCTCTTTATAGATCCTTGACTGATGCTACGATGAGAAGCTAGTCAGATTAAGAGAACAAAATCATAACAAATGTAGTCCTACATCCAAAATCTTAATGTAGTGTCTACCACAGGCAATACCTACGTAAGATTAAAATTTCTCAAAATACAATATCTTGACTATTTCTAATTGTAACAATCTGTATCTCCACTTTTGGTCTACACAAAGATTGTAAGGAGAGTAATCAATGCCCTATCATCCCTCCTAATCTTCCTAACTACTAAGTATCTGCCTAACACTTCTTCTAAAAGATCTACTCTAGTTCTCCGTTAGAGCTTTCTACTGACTGGCCTATATGAGAAATCACCATTAAACCAACACAGGTGTATTTACATTTCTTCATCATAATCCTCTTCATCTTCATCATAACTTCCATTTATGTTAGCTAGTTGAATGGGATCGATGGTCATTTGTTCCATATTAGACAAGGACCATCCAGGGTATTCATCATGCTTCTCTTCTGACATTGATTTTGCAGACGAACTAGTTGGGACAGGAGTTGGTGATGCTAACAAATGCATATTCTCATCTGGGTCCATGTTTAAGTCAAAATTTCGAATGGACACTTGAGCCGGCTTGCTAACAGCAAAAGTCTGCTTAACTTCTTCAGGTGATGACACATTCTCCATGCTTTCATTGCTTTGAGTCTGTTTTCATTTTGCTTCAATGCATCATAATCTTCCTCACACTTGGCATGTGAACTCATCTCTTGATCTACATTTCTAATTCCTCGGTCACGATCCCTACCTCTGCCCCTACCCCTTCCTCTGGCCTGCTCAAATCATGAAAAAATTCATTATTCATTACTCCGCAAAAACTAATCACACAAAAAAAAAATTATGCTAGCATCTGATGAAGTAATAGAATACAGTTGATATATTACTCTGTTACTTCTCTTGGGCTCCTCGTGGCTATCATTATCATCTTCAGCAACTTTCCTAATACAAAATAGACAAAATTCAGCATACTGAAACTAGTTCCAAATAACAAGAGTATTGACCAGAGCACACCTCAGGGAACTTAAATGTCAGATTGGTACAGACTGTGTGCACGAACCCTAGGATTTGAATTCTCGCAACAACTTAAGTGTATCATCAATAAAAGCCCTTACCCCCTCCCAAATTCATGAAAAGTTGTTTTTGTCAAGCAAAAAGTATTTTATTTATATAGAACACTTGATGTTTAATACTACAGATGAGTCTTTATAAGATTATTAACTTGGAAAATTCAACAACGATAAACATTAGACTTATTACTCTTCCTTTCTGTATGATGTTCAACATTTTCATTAAATATAGACTCATAATTAAATTTTCTGTATGAAATTTAGACTCATAATTAAATTTTTAACAATTTTTTATTATAAATATTTAATCACTGTTACATCACCACAAATAGGGTCTGAGATTATATTAAGCCGCTTTGATAAGTAGGATTCCAATCCTTCCCTCAAATTCCTACAATATGTTATTATAATTTAAAATACAGAACTATCTAGAATAACTCGAGTTTCTCTAAGTAAAATTTAGAAAGTTTTTAATTAGAGAAGTGTGTAAAAAATTCTGTACTGGAGTTTTGATTAAAGAAGAACCTGGAAGAGAATCTAGATCTCTAAATTAAACACTTACGAATATTTAGCATTTTCATGGCAGAGCAATTAGAGTTCTCTCTTTTTCTTCTTACATCTTCCTCTAAAAAAGTGGTATTAGAGTGGTTTGATCTAGAGAGTTGAGATAAAAGAGTTTTGGCGGGACATGTAGCTAAATGGAAAGTAATTTCAGCTATACCGTTGTTTCACTTATCTATTCTTAAAATGCCAATAAATGTGGGGAAGATAAAAAGAAGAATCCAAAGGAACTTTTCATGGGGGTGAGGTCATGAGGATGGGAAGATCTCATGGATAAAGTGAAAAGATGGGTGGAAAGAAAAGCAAGAAAGTGGTTTAAGAGTAAGGGACATGGTGTTGTTCAATATAGTCCTTTTGGGAAAATAGAAATGGAGATTGACTAAGGAAGAACTAGGACTAAGGAAAGATCTTGATATCTAAATACGACTCCTCGAAAGCACTAGATGAGTCCAATGATGGTAGTCATGACTCTTGGTGGAAGGATATTAGGAAAACATGATAGAAAGAACATGGTTCAATGGTGATATAAGATGGAAAATAGGATTAGGTAACAAATAAAGTTTTAGGAGAACATATGGCTGGGTAAATCCTCCTTAAATTTCCAAGGTTGTATATGAACTCAATCTTAGAGAAGCTTACTTAGGATAGGTTGGCTTTTGGACAACCAATAATCCAACTGCTAAAAAGTTTTTAAAGGACAGAGATTCAGTTTTGTGCTTACTGGTGTTGAAGGGCAAATCTCTAATTTTCAGAAGTTTTGAGGCTTGAACTAGCCTTTCTTTCAGTATCTGCCAACTATATTCCATGATGGTTTATTAGTATTAGGGGAGGTAGCTTTTTTGGAATTGGTTTTTTTTACATATTCAGTGTAATTGCTGATGTTTTTTTTGTAGTAGGACTAAACTGAACCAACCACTTTTTTGTATCTGCATACTATATCCCATGATGATGTATCAATTTTCTGTAGGGGAGGTAGGCTTTCTGAAATTGGTTTTCTAGGAGCTAGTTCCTTACATATTCAGTGTTGATGTACTTTTTGTTGGAGGCCTCAATTGAGAAACTATATGTATATATGCATATGTACATGTAAAAGTTTGGCAATAAGCCTGATGGGTAATTTTCAATGTTTGTAATAAGTTTTTAATTTAAGAAAGTTGTTTTTTTTTTGTCTATAGTTTTCTTAGATGCTTGTAATTGACATTTGTTTTACTTTTGTTGTTGTTACCTTCCAACAACTTCTGGATGTGGAAATAGATCAATCTAAGAATTTCGAGAGAATGCTAGACACTCAAAAGGATGCTTCATTTTGATGTCAGTGGAACATCAAAGCACCAGCAAATTTGACAAGATTAATACAGGTCGTTACTTTTGGAACCCAGTTCTCTCCTTCTGTTTTACTTTTGGAATCTAGTTCTGCTTCGGTTTTACTTTTGGAATTTAGCAGTTCATCCCTTTACTTTTGGAATAACCGATTAATTATTATTATTTCACAAGTTTTATTGTTAATTTTTTTTTTATTTTACCATTAAATTTCCAACTCCTTGTATTATCACTTCCGTACATTTAACCATTCAAATTTTCAATTTTCATATATTTCCAAACTTTTATGAGAAAAGAACCTAAGGCCAAGATACTTCAAGAAAACAGTTTTGTGCAACAATAAAAGGGCACGCAGGAGCAGTGTTTAAACAGAAACAGCAAGTTTCAACAACAGAAAATAATAGAATAGTGGTACAAAAGATCTGAGTAGAAAGATCTCTCTCTTCCGCTGCAACAATATACAGAATAGAATAAAAGAGTGCTATCCACCCTTTCATTCTCCATCTACACAAATATCTATCTTCCTACAAGGATCACCACTTCCCACTCGTAAACTTCATCTTTTATTTTATGTATTCTTTAGCTTCTACTATATATGCTTCATGTTATAAGCCTCTGTCATAACCTTCACCTTACACAGTTTCAACTTTCCAAATAATTTTCCCTCATTTTTGTTTTTCAAAAATTACTAGTAAACTAACTGTCATGTCCATGAAAGTGATTTGGAGTAAAACAGACACAAATTAAACAATTTCATGTCTGTTATTAACTAAAACATTTTTAAGTTTGTTTTGAAATTAAAATTATAATAGTGTGTATATATATAAATCTGATTTTTAAATTTTCCTATCTTTTTTAAACTTTTGACATATCATTTTATTTTTTCAGTCCATATATATGACTTTTAATCTTTTAGACCTTACCATCTAGATTAAAATATAGACTACAAGAACTAACTGAGTAATTTAACACATATGCATTAAATTTCATGGAAGATATTATAACTACATGCTTTTTAAAATAATCCAAAAAGTATAATAAAAATGGTATATAAGTTAGCAATACTCCTTTTATATGAAAAAAATCCAAAATATATTAAATTAGATTAAATTGTTTTATAAAATAATTAACTAAGATTATTTTTATTATGGTCAAATTCTAAATAACATGAATAGCTAAAATACATATAAAGATTTTGTAACTGAAAACTCCATAGGGTTTCCCCCACATGTATAAATAAATTTGTCCCTAGTGGTATAGATATTACTTGTGCTATTCTCTCATCTAAATTAAAGTTTCACCCTTTCATTTTGGTTAGAAAATGATGAATCCTGAAGTGGAAGGTTCAGACGACTCCAACATTCAGATTACAATATCACGAGATCATATAAGCCATGACCAAACTCATCCCCCTGTTGCTACTTCACTTGCTGTCACACCATCAGGTTTTCATACAATAATATATCTAGAAATATTTGAGTTCTAAAGAAGATGAGAGTAAGTTATGTATATATATACAGTGATTAAAATTACAGTGACTAAAATTAAGTTTGAAAGCATTGCAGATATACAGTGGTATGCATTCTTCGGTAGGTGGAGTAAAATGCAAACCATTGTTAAAAATGATCCAAATAGTGTACGCATTCAGGTGAATCGATTAGGCGACACAGCTCTTCATGTAGCAGCAGGTGCAGGGCAGACTACTTTTGTTGAAGAGTTGGTTAAGATTATGAGGCCAGAAGACATGCTAATACCAAACTCAAATGACATGCTTCCAGTTCACTTGGCTGCTTTATCTGCCAATCGCAGAATAGTGCAACATTTGTGCTTTCAGCAGCATCTGCTTGACAAAATGGCTTTCAAGGATATTAAAAAACTCTTTTTCATGACCATTAGGAACAACATGTTTGGTAAGTGCATGACTAATTAAACACCCTTGTTTATCCCTTTCTAAATCTAGTAGTAGCACTAGTTAACTCCAATATCATTGTTCTTATAATGATTTTGATTTCTTCCACCATATGGCTCCTTCCCACCCTTTTGTCTTCCATAGATTCATCAAATGTTAAGAGGTTCATTATCAACATTCATATCATTTATAACTTCTTCAGTATATATATTAATGCTTACCAACTCATGTTTTCATTTTCTAGCAACCATCATTTGTAATTACTATTTCTGACAACCTTTTACATGTTCACCATCGCTATTTGCCTTGCCATCTATACTATGCAGTTCATCATGGCTATATATTTTGTGCATTTGACAGATGTGGCCATGAAATTATTTCAAAAATATCCCCTTGAATTGGCCATTGCAAGAGATGAACATAACCTAACAGCAATGCATATGCTGGTACAAAAGCCTTGGGAAGTTCTAAGTAAGCTCATTTCCATTTTGGTTCTTTATTTAGAAATTTATGCATCTATACTTCTATACAAAAACTAAAAATTACTCCTTAATTGTCGATAGTGTTATAATGGTAATAGATTAGATATTTACACTTTGATTTCTAAGTCAGGAGTAAAATATAGATCTTTCCAGATAGAAATAAAACAAAAAAATGGTGCTTAATATAAGATCAAATTTTATTCAACTTTTTTTCTTTCTTTAGGCATGGAATCAGAGGACGACAATGATACTGCACCATCAACCGTAACGGGTATGGACTTGCTCGAAGGGATAAATACTGAAGTTGTTGGAAAATTGAAATTCGAAGAGGTTTTGGAGTTGACTACAACACCTTCGGTAGTGTTGTTTGATGCAATAAAAACAGGAAACCATGACATAGTCATCCTCACTTTTTTTATGAGTGTTGCAGTAAAGGACCCTGATGGACGGAACCTAATGCACTTGCTTTTTCTATATCGACGTTATGAAATCATTGTTACGCTTACAGATGACCGTAAGACGTTAATGCGAGAAGTAGACAATGAAGGTAACAACGTTCTTCACTTGGCTGCGCTTTTGCAGCTTAAATTCCAATCATTCTCAGGTTTAAGTGCAGACATTCAACTACAAAGAGAGCTAGTATGGTTTAAGGTAAATTCATTCATTTTGCTATTCTTTGTTATTATTGTAAGACATGATCAGATTGAGAAATCTTGACACCTGCTTTTTGTTGATAAATAGAAAGCGGAGGAAATAGCTCCTCGTGAATTAAGGAGTATAAGAAACAAGAAGGGGAAGAGACCAATTGAGGTATTTTATGATGAACATAATGAGTTATCAAAAGATATCAAAAAAGCAGCCGAAAGAATAGCGGATTCTGGGATGGTTGTGGCAACGCTTGTTGCTACGGTAGCATTTGCAGCTGCTGTCACTGTTCCAGGTGACAAAAACAATGTCTGGTTCGTTGTCTTCATCTTCAGCAATGCAATCGCATTATTCGCTTCTTCTGCGTCCATTCTTACTTTCTTGTCAAATTTCACTTCTTCAAGATTTGCAGATAGTGAATTTGTCATATCACTACATCCCAGTTTGAGCTTTGGACGAGCATTACTAATCGTCTCCGTTGCCTTTATGGTTATGGCTTTCATTGCAGCATCATTTCTGATATTTGATCATACAACCAAGTGGGTTTCTTATTTAGTGGCTCCAATGGGGGTTTTCGCAGTGCTTTCGTTTTTTCTCTTTCAATCTAGGTTCTGCGACGAATTGCTTTGGTCTAAATACTATCGTCCCAAACTTGAGTAACTTATTAGGGTTTAAGGTTTAGGGTTTAAACACCTATATTAGCATATCATTAAGTGTTTTACCCTAATTTTCTGTGTCTTAATTACTCCATGGTTGCTGTCTCCACCTGATTGTATCATTTGTTTGTGAAACAATAAAGTTTGTGTTTGAATTTGAAATACTTGGACATTTTGAAGGCAAAGAAATTTAAGTTATCTCTTTCTTCTCACCTCTTCCTCTAACACAATACACCTTTGTGCAAAAGTAACTCATTCCTTCAAGACGTCTTCGTTCAAAAGTTAGTGTGTAATGTACACTGAATGTAAGCTTTCGTTCACTTCTCTTTTTAATTACTACTGTAGCCAACCAAAAAGTTATGCAGAAGGCTTCCCATGCATCACTTTTGGGAAGGTGACGATCTTTTGTTTCCCTGAATTTATATATGTGTTATTTGTTCCAGGGTCCACATTATTTGTCTCCTCTTCCTTCTATTTTACTTGCTTTTCTTGAGCACTCCCTTAGACTTGATTCTACAGCAAAACACAAACCCTAAACATCCTAACCATACCAGATTTAATATTTATATCCTTTTCTCAGAATATGGCATTCGAATTTTTAAACAAATAAGCACTTCCAATGAATCAAAAGACTTGTTTGGATAATTTTTCTATAAATACCTATGAAAGATGAAAAATAATAAAGAATAATAATCTTACAGTTAAGTTAGTTTACAGGTATGTTAAATTATAACAGATAAAAGCTATAATAGAATTATAACAAATTTTGATGAGTAAGTATTTATGTGCGTGTGATATTTATGCTTTATTGTGCAATCTGATTGTGTGTGATTAATTAGTTTGCTTGGTGAACACAACGACAAGAAATGCTGATAAAAATACCATAAATAGTGTTTTTCACTACCAAAAATTTTATACATTAGTCAGTTAATCTGGAGCTAATTCTTGCAGCTTTGTTCTCACGAATTCGTAGCTTATTACTTGCTACATCGTTCTCACTAGTCTCTTACAAAGTTTATATCACGATTCTATAAAGTTAATTCCTCACAACTCTGTTCTCACTAATCTTGTAGCAATTCGCTCTCTAATTTGTAGTTATTTTCTCTCTAATATGTAGCAAATAGTCAACTGTATTCTATAACAAGTCTATTACTGATCTACCATTATCGTTGTTGTAATATCGAATGTTTGTCGTTAAAACAACTACACTACCTGCATATTTTTGAAAAAAAAATTATAAAAATTCAAAACATTTATCGATTTTGAATAACCAAAATACTTCTTCCAACATTGTCAAAAGAATCTTTCAAATATTAGAACATAACTAGGATTTACCAACTAGAAAGTAATTTATCAACACAATTAAAATGGAAACAAAGTTACATCTTCATTTTTTTGTTTTTATTTAAATCAGACAATATCTCTCTCTTAAAAGATTGCATCTGTTTTTGCATTTATTGTTACACAAGTACTTGCATTTATGTCTGTATCTTAATTTGTGATTGCTATCATAAAATAAAAGAAGGGTAAACAGATAAACAAAATTGATAATGAATAATGATGTCATTTTAGTAAAAGAAATAAAATTACAATAATTATCTCTCTAACTGTTAGAAGAAAAACACAATAACATCATCTTTTAGAATTAGGAAAACTAATTACTAAGAAAATATGAGAGGGAGTACAACGAGAGAGGAAGGAAGTAATGCAGAAGCACAAATGCAGTTTCAGAAAAGAAAAATGAAACTGTTGAAGAGGCAAAAAAGAAGCATATAGAAGTGTAGGGACCTCCTAAGGGAGAAAGAGATTACGTGTTTCAGTGGATGATATTATTGATATTGTTGTGATGGGTGCTAATGAAGTTGTATGATAAACAGAACCTTTCAAGAAGATGACGGTAGATGGTGATAAACGTTGGGAAAGTTGTGTCCACGCCATTGAAAAAAAAAGTATGAAGCTTCAACTTATCTTTACTCTTCCATCTAACCATGTAACGTACTTTGGAATCTAATTCTCCTTTGCTTTTCTTCCTGTTACTATTGGTTCCAATCAACCACAAAATTAACACAGCTCTTTTGATATCAGAAATAAGTATTTGTGCAAAATTAGAAAGAGATCTTTCAATAGAAGAGTGGTGTTCACTCTTCATTCTCCATCATATCAGAATCGAAGCATTTTCTACGTACCATACCCCTCAACCCAAAGAGCGGAGCAAACGAAGGTCCTAACACACTCAAACTGATCCCGGATAAATAAATACAACAATACGGAGGATGAGGAGTCCCCTTTCAGTTCAGAAAACACCAAGTGGAAGGAGCTTGGCGAGGATAGATATGACGGATCAACTGATCCAAACGAGTATATTGACGTTTATAAGACCCAGGTGTGCCTATACACAATAGACGAAGCAGTTATGTGTCGAATATTCCTCCTTTCTCCATTGACTGTTTCAAAGGGCGAATCCCTCTACACGTTTATGGAGAGATTCAGACAGTTAGAACTGCAAATCCAAAACCTGAACCCTGAGGTCTCTCTCCATCACTTGGTGACTACCCTCAAGCCAGGACCGTTTGCGGACAACCTGTGCATGAAATCAGCAGCCAATTTAGATGAACTAAGGAAGAGAGCCACCAAGTTCATGCGGCTCGAGGAGCTGAAGATTATACAAACCATGTCAAAGTCGAATCCACTCTAGAGAAAGCTAAGCAAAAAGATAGTAGACCCCCTCCCCCACTCTACGTCAAACCCAGAGAGGCTAGGCCTCTTAAATTCTCAAAGTATAAGCTCAAGGGGGCGAATACTGGAAGAGGCTTTACACGCAGCCCTCCTTCCTACCCTAAGGAAAACGTCTATCCCACATAATGCTGACACAAGTAACCACTGTCGTTTCTATCAAAATTAGATAAGATAGAAGAACTCATACAGGTGGGACACCTCAGATGGTTTGTACAACGCCCGGCGCAAGGACCCACCAGGAGAGAAAGGTCCCCAAGGAAGGCCACGACAAGAAGATGCGCAAAGACCGACCAGGGGGTTTGCACGAGGCGGATCAACTGAGATGGCAAGGAAAAAGCATCTAATGGTAGTTGACTGTCGATATGCAAGGAAACCAAGCCGATAACCCAGAAGAAACGAAAGTTGAACGAGGAAAAAAGGCGCGCGGCAATGGGTTCATTCAAGAAGCACACTACACGACGACATGGTTGGCGAACATCGTCATGGTCAAGAAACCGAATGGTAAGTGGCAGATGTATACATATTACACTGACATAAACAGAGCATGTCCAAAGATACGTATCCATTTTTAAGTGTTACTTTGACACTGCTAAAAGTAATAATATTATATTAATAAAAGTAGGTGTGAGGTGGAAGTAATTTTGCTACACTAATGTTAAAATATTTTTATTTTTTTAAACATGGTGCCTCACGACACAAGTTGTTAAGTTTTTTTGACGCTTCCTCGGACTACAATCAGATCAGCATGCATTCAAAGGACAAGCATTCATGATAGATGATTGTCAACTACTTTTATGAGATTATGCCGTTCGGATTAGAGAATATTGGGGCGACATATTAAAGGCTTATGGATAAAATCTTCACAGGCCTCGTAGGGCGGAATGTTGAAGTTTATGTAGATGATGTGATTGTAAAGTCTGAATCCTGTGAAAGCCACATTCAAGACTTGCAAGAGGTATTCACAGCTTTGAGGGTTGTAGGAATGCGGCTTAATCCTGATAAATGAGTTTTTGGTATAGAAGGCAACAAGTTTTTGGGTTTCATGCTAACACATTGTGGCACCGAGGCCAACTCTGGCAAATGCCAAGTCATCACTAAAATGCAAAGTCCCAAGAGTATCAAGGAAGTGCAAAGGTTAAGAATGGCTGAAAGGATGAAACCCGTCATCAACTTACTTAAGAAAACATTGTGCTTTGTTTGGGACGACAACTGTGAGAAAATATTTGCAAAACTAAAGGACTTCTTAGCAAGCCCCCCGTCATAAGAAAGCCCATCCCGACTGAACCCATCGCAGTTTACCTCTCGATGTCTGAAGAGGCTGTAAGCTCAATGCTAGTCCAAGATATAAGTGACGAACAACGACCTCTATACTTTGTCAGTATACATTGCAAGAAGCAGAAATAACATACCAAATCATCGAAAAGGTGGCCATAGCATTAGGGATAACCGCCAAGAGGATGAGTGCATACCTTCAAAACCATCTAATATCATCGTTAAAACCAACTACCCGATTGTCAAAGTGCTAGGAAAACCAGATTTGGTAGGACGAATGATTAGTTGGATGTATGTCAAGATGTTTGTCCAAACTGTATGTATGCAGGATGTATGGCAGGACGAATGGTGTCCGGATGTATGTCCGAACTGTACTCGGTTTAGGCCGAGTAGTACACGGTTAACAACGAAATGTCATACTTGGTACCAGACAATCATTGACAGTCATAGTTTACAAAGACTGTTGTATCTCAGAATCTCGACCAATCATAACACAGTCGCATAGATTTGACTTTTATAAATATTACGCAAATAGATTCAGAGATGTACGTAGTTCCAATTTCTACTTTTCTTGTCCAATATCCATATTCTTATTTTGGTATCGGAGCGCCTTTTGCAAGTGTCCTTCCATTTCTCACTAGAGAGCAAGGATATCGACTGGAACCGAAGAAATCAATTAGTACTGAGAACCACTTCTAAAGCCGAAGACCCTAGCCAAGAACTAAGACCCTCCCGGCCTCTGTAAGAACAATACCCTTAATGCATATTAACTCCCTTTTTCATTTTCTAATTACTATTTCAAACAACCTTCGTACATATGTCTTGTTCACCATCGCTATTTGACTTGTGCATTTCAGAGATGTGGCAATGAAATTGTTTCAAGAACATCCAACTAAATTGCCATTGCAAGAGATGAAGAGGACTAACGACATTGAATATGCTGGCACGAAAGCCTTCAGAAATTCTACATAAGCTTTCATGGGTTTAGCCTTTTATTGTTTGTTAAATGATTTTTTTATCTTTATACATGATATCTTTTCAGTTTGGATTCTTATTTCGAAATATGTGCATCTAATTTTATAACAAAAAAAAATTTCACATCGTTAATATTAGTGTTATAATTAGATGTTTCTTCTACCTCCATACTCTCTTTCTTGTCAAATTTCACTACTTCAAGATTCTCACAAAGTGAATTTGTCATATCACTACATCCCAGCTTGACTTTTGGACATGTGTTACTAATCATAACCGTTGCTGCTATGGTTGTGGTTTCTATTGATATTTGATCACACAACCAAGTGGGTTTCCTATGTAGTGGCTTCAATGGGGGTTTTTCCGTTACTTCTGATTTCAAAACATAAGAGGGGATACCTTAACTGAATTTTTGATAACTGAACACAGAAGTGTTGATGACGACTATTTTTACATATTAAGTTCTTAATATCTTCATTTACATCCAAATAAAGAATACTAACGCTTTGATTGACCAAAATATGTTCATTTGATACACTTTTGTACATTAATACTGGTTTTGACCTTACAAAACATCAGAGATTACCCATGCTTTAAAGAGAGGACACCTTTGTTGAACTTTTGGCGATTAAGTTAGATGTATTCATGTGTTCATTAGATCCACCATTCACGGTATTCCTTTTCCAGCCATAAATGTTGAAACTTTCAAACACTTAAACGAAACAACTAACTCATGTCATCAAACAATCCACGAAAAATCAATCAACCCACGCACCCACCACTCATTCAAAAAGAAAACAATTTCAAAATGAGCACACATACCATCCTTCTCAGCACCATATACTAAAGTAACAAAAATATTCAAAAATGAAAATCCTAAACAAAAAAACTAAACTATCAAACCACAAAAAAAGTGTTCCTTTTTTATCAAAAACCTAATAAAAGATGAACTTTTACTCCACAACCATAAACCTCAAATGGAAATCATACATCAACGAAAAACCAAACTTTTAAACGACCAAAAAAACTTTATTTTCAATGAAAAACTCCATAAAAGACAAACCTTTACTCCACAACCATAAACCCTAATTGGAAATCATGCGTCATCGAAAACAAAACCTTTAAACGACTACAAAATACTTCTTTTTCCATCAAAAACCTTATTAACACTCAATTTCATCTGGATTTAAAAAAAAAAATATGTTTTCACTTTATTAAATTTCTATTATTATTCACAGCTTTTCTTTTCTTTATTTCTTTTTTACGAGTCATTAAATTAAAATTACTATTTGCACTATTATTATTTACACTCCTATTATAGTTTTACTTTGATTGTTTGGGTCAGCCTACCTATTTCTTTTCGGCCTTGAGTTTCAGCAAGCCCTTTAGCATTTTTTTTTTTTCCTCTTTCATTTTTTTCCATCACAAGCGCGCGATATTGGAGGAGGCGTTTAAAAGGACAACAATTGAACCGGTGCCACACTTTTTGACAACGCAATTCACACACTAAAATTTTTCTCTCAATCACTCCCGCATTCGAAAGATACAAAGCAAGAATTAAGCAAGATCGAGAGGAAGACATCAGGGAATTAGACTGCCAGAGGCTTCATCTTGAGTATTTGTGAGGCCTTGATTTTTGCATGCTCTGGTCTTCTTTAATAAAGTGAATAAGGTGAATTAATTGGTAAAGTGAGTAAGGTGAATTAATTGGGCCACGCCACCCCTTTTGCTGCCTCCTTGCCTATTTCCAATTTTATTAAACCCTATTTCCCAAAATTTTTATTTCAATTTTAAGAAAAAACTGAAACGTGGGCTGAGAGGTGTCACAACCCTTGTAATACATTTGGTTATTTCTGTTTATTCTCTTTCAAGTTAGTCTCTGCAACAACTACATTTGGTTTAGATATTATCGTCTCAAACTTGAGTAACTTGTTACTTATGCACGTACCGATGATGGTTCCACCATCTGATACATTTGCGAAACAATGAAGTTTGTATTTAAAATTGAGATTATTAAAAATGTTTGTCTTACATTAAAGCTTTACCGGTTTATTTGCTACAAAATTGCAGATTCAATGCATCTCCGTGTATTTTGTAGGACCATTTACTTGTAAGCAAAATCATTATTGCATCAACTCCAACACCAATAACATGGAAAAAATAAATAACTGGAGAAGACCAAGTAAACTATTGGAACAGACCATATTACGAATTACACGAATTACACTTATTACAAATTAGACTGATTGCAAAATAAAATTCTTTAAGGCAGTGCCTAAGGGAGGCACTCCTTAATATTTTAAGCCGTGCCACATCCAAAATCTTAATATAGTGCCTAGCACAGGCAATACCTACATAAGATTAAAATAATTTCTCAAAATACAATATCTTGACTATTTCTAATTGTAACAATCTATATCTCCACTTTTGGTCTAAACAAAGATTGTAAGGACAGTAATCAATGCCCTATCATCCCTCCTAATCTTCCTAACTACTAAGTATCTGCCTAACACCGCTTCTAAAAAATCTACTCTAGTTCTCCGTTAGAGCTTTCTACTGACTGGCCTATATGAGAAATCATCATTAAACCAACACAGGTGTATTTACGTTTCTTCATCATAATCCTCTTCATCTTCATCAATCCTTCCATTTATGTTAGCTAGTTGAATGGGATCAATGGTCATTTGTTCCATATCAGACAAGGACCATCCAGGGTATTCATCATGCTTCTCTTCTGACATTGATTTTGCAGACGAACTAGTTGGGACAGGAGTTGGTGATGCTAACAAATCCATATTCTCATCTGGGTCCATGTTTAAGTCAAAATTTCGAATGGACACTTGAGTCGGCTTGCTAACTGGAGAAGTCTGCTTAACCTCTTCAGGTGATGACACATTTTCCATGCTTTCATTGCTTTGAGTCTGCTTTTCATTTTGCTTCAATGCATTAGAATCTTCCTCACACTTGGCATGTGAACTCATCTCTTGATCTACATTTCTAATTCCACGGCCACGACCCCTACCTCTGCCCCTACCCCTTCCTCTGCCACTGCTATGTCCAGGCTCTGCCTGCTCAAATCGTGAAAACTAATCACACAAGCAAAATTTATGCTAACATCTGATGAAGTAATAGAATATAGTTGATATATTACTCTGTTACTTCTCTTGGACTCCTCGTGGCTATCGTTATCATCTTCAGCAACTTTCCTAATACAAAATAGACAAAATTCAGCATACTGAAACTAGTTCCAACTAACAAGAGCATTGACCAGAGCACACCTCCTCTTGACAGTATGATCATCACCATTTGCAACAGAACCACCTAAATCAGGAACCTTGCCGACAATATCTTTCAGAAAGTCAAAGACATTAAAAGTCTGCACACACTGTTTTCTGCAAAGGCAAAGGAAGCAAGTAACTTGACATTTTAAAAAACAGAAAAAGGTCAACAACACTACACTCACGTGTTCCAAAAGCAAGACCATCCCAACATTTTTCTTCAGCAAATGTCATAATATGTCTAATTATCTTAGACAGAAGAGTGGAATTTAATGTCAAACATAATGGAATATGAAATCTGTAGAAGAATACTAAGAAATAATAATGAGACTGAGCATACTATCGTTATTATTGTCGATGTGATGTGATGTTCTTATAAGTACATCAACCAGCCCACACCCTCCCTCCAAACCAAAGAAACGTGCAGGCTTGTATAAAAGGTGTAACCACCTAATATAGAATTGACAAAGACAAATTTAAACAGATAAAGAAATAGGAATTTCACTTACAAGTGAAAAGCATTCATAGTCTTTGCTCCCCTCCTCAAAGTTATCTCATATGTTCGATCACACAAATCTTGTAGAAATAACTCTAGTGCTTTAGCTGCAACGCATAAACATGAACCATCATCATAAATCAGAGATTATTCGTTAAAAACTCCCAAAAGCACGAAAATAAATCATGTTTGAGGGAGACAAATAAAATAGAATATGCATGGAAAATTACTTACAAACTAAAAGTGGCACAGCCATTGCAATCTTCCCTACATCCTCATCAGCTTGCATAATTTTCTTAATCCTGGCCTGTCAAATACCAATTCTATATGATAACACAATTATTACTAAAATGACTGAAAGATGGAAGAGCATTCAGTATAATTCAATTAAGGAAATTCCACCACTACGAATGAAGAGCAAAATTTTCAACTAAAAGAAATTAAATAAATAAGAAAACTATGTTTGTCCTGTCCCACCACAGGTAACCAATGCTCAAATTTCACCACTACCCTCCTAAAAGAAGAAAAGAGTAATAGTACAAAAGTTAAGCAAGTATTGCACATAATTGACCGGTGTCAACAGTAGTGTAAGAACATAAGGTGGGCCACAGAAGACCCTCGTGTCTATCTCCCACATGAATAAGGTTTAGCTATAGAATCGAAATAATAAAGTACATAAGATGAAGGGTAGAAAAAGGGAGAGATCAAGAAAAACTATATTTGTATTTGAATGATTTAATGCGGACATGACTTATTATAGGACATTGTAGCTATGTTTGATTCATATATTCCACCACAACTAGTGGGAAAAGACTTCTGTTGTTACTGATGACAATGTTGCCCTCTGCTTAAGAATGTGTGATATTGATATGTGATATGCAATCCTCAAAAACAATAGTAGTATGGAAAATACTTAGAAGCAGTGGTTTTAACAAAGGAATAAACAATCGCTTAAAAAAAATATCATTGCTTGAGGGGACCAAATTCAGGGAATTCTTTTAGATAGACATATAATACCAAATTTGGAAAAAGGTTAGAAGGGGAATAAGTACTACAGAACAACATTCTGTCCTAGTTTCCAATACACAAAATACGACCTAAAGCAGTGCCAAAATAAAGATAAAGTTTTACATCCCAAAAAAACAAATTATGTTTTACAAGTGCAACAACCATTTCCAAAGTAGGTACACAATAAAACGAAAAAGAAATTACACCAAGAAATCTCAGTTAAGACAGCCATAATAAAGAAGCATTAAGATGTACACCAATCACACCTTGAAAACAATTTTTTCTTTCTAATTGAATACATTGCACTGCATCAAAATTCAGCAAATAGTTTCCTCTAGTAGAACTAGGCTTGGATTCCTTAAGACTTTCAGATAGAAAAAATGTGGTTGAAAGGACAAACTTGCACGATAGGAGGTTGTGTTTCTTTGTCTTTCTAAAAGAAAACTTGTTTCATCAAAAATAACTAACGTCCAATGGACACAGTTTCTAAGACAATATTGACCGGCAAAACATTCACTCTAAAAAATAAGTCATTAACATAATAACAATTCAAGGCCAAAACAATTACAAACATGTAGCCACATCAAAACATAAACCACAGAACATCAAAAACCACCCAAAAACACCAATTTGTACAAGGAAACAAAATAAGCAACCCCGACAAAACCAGCCTAAAGACAACATAGAATGAAAACAACCAATAACAATCTTTTCAACATGAAGAAACAAAGGGAATAAAGAACTTACCGCGGGGAAACGAGTATCCAGTTTCTTCCTCATTTGTGAAAAAAAAAAAAAAAAAAAACGTGGGAGAAAAAAACAAAACAACAAAATACAAAATAATAATAATAATTGATTATTTTTTTTTTGTT
>Ga0099824_1003311_pt1 | contig 23535 bp, 13 predicted proteins | sample SiratrowhiteBW_FD_76837 | JGI IMG/M metagenome (GOLD analysis project Ga0099824, IMG submission 76837) | Root nodule microbial communities of legume samples collected from California, USA - Siratro white BW | ecosystem: Host-associated > Plants > Roots > Nodule | place: USA: California... | reverse complement strand
TGCATAATGTTATATTAGTCATCTATTTATTAATCATAATTATATATTTATTAAATTTAATAAATATAGTATATTTTAATTGCTTATATATTTTAATATATCTAAATTTAATGTAGAAGTTATGTATTCATTAATACATATATTAAATATAATAAATATATCATATTTCATAAATAGATGAGATTTTTAATAATATTATAAAATTAATTTGATATTATGATGGAAGACATCTTTTTCTCTTCACAATAGGAAAAATAAAATTCTTAAATTTTTTTATTTCGAAAGGAAGAATTATAAAAAAAAATTGATGCATCCATGAAGAAAGAATTATAAAACTCTGGTACAACAAATGCTAATTCACTAAGTATGGTTTTTATTGTAATTCTGGTTTTAGTTCATTTTTCTAAAACAACAATGCTATTTTTCATATTTTGCCAGAATTGTAATTATGCACTAAATTAGAATTACATGTTTAAAATATGCTAGAGTAAAAGCACATCTAGTAACGAATCTACTACTTCAACTACACCATCGACCAAGGTGAGAATAGTTTGCAATACTTCTATCATTTAGGCTTTACGGATATGATAACACACACATAATCTCTCTTATGTGTTATCTAAACAATCTATAAAAAAATGTGTATTCATTGCAAACACAACATACTAGTGCACCTCCCACTTCAACAACGATAGTGTCAGCTACACCTCAAGCTCCTATTGCAGTAGAGGCACTGTGAGCGATCTATTTTTCTAGGATTTTTTTTTACTTTTTTAGATAAATGTCAATTTCAACTATTGTAGTATGTATTAAGTGCTATTAAAGGTTTTATTTTGATAGGCCACCAATTGTTATCATTCATCAATGTTAAGGTATCCTGAGCAAGTTGAAGCTTCACTTGTAGCCAGAATGCCTATAGGTGCTTAATCTACAAATCCTCCTCCTCCTACTTCTCCACAAACAGCACAACCTGGGTTACCTCAATTGGACCTAATACTCATCCATTAGACTTTTTTTTGTAGTTAGCAGTCAATAAATTGAATTATAATTGATTTTGCAACTTTGAATGACCAAATAAATTCTTTGCTTCCCTACATTGCTACAAAACCAAACGTTCCAGAACATTTTGCTATCATGACAACTAGTTTGGTATGGGTCCCCAATACTTTAATTTTCATTTTAATATTGGTAATGATGTATACATGCTAATGTAATGTTAAACATGTAGACATACTAATATTGACAACTTTCTTTTCTTTGTTTCAAGCATTAGATGTTGAAAGTGGTGCTCCATCGCTAAATCAGATTATAGGATCAAGTGGAGGAAGCAAGACAGATTAAAGATATTGTTTTATAGTAGTTCAGTAGTGAATTATAATATTTTGTATTAGCTCAGTTGTAATTGTGCCTGAACAATTTACACAACGTATTAGTATTAGTCTTTTAGTACTTAAATCTGGGTGAAAATTTTGATGAAGACAAATTAGTATGTGTTGGAATAATATATTGTGAACCTTAATACTGAAATGACAATAATATTTTGTTATTATAAACTTTATGCGATTTTTAATCTTGATGGATAATAATATTTTGTTGTAATATGCTAGATAATTATGAAAGCAAGATAATATATGTTATGAAAGCTAATTTACTAATTATGAAATGCTAGATAATTATAAAATGTTGGATATATTGTATTTATTTAATATTCTAATTATGACAGTTTGAACTAACGTATTATAATTCACAATTTATTATAATATGACCATAACAAGTGTCATATCAAAAAATTGATAATGGTGTTCACATGTACCACTTCTTTTGTTAAAGCGACTTGTCAATAAAAACAATTATGACAATTTCAATAAAATTATTTATGTGAAAAAAAAAGCCGCTTTATTTGGCGGATGCTACAACGGTTTGCGCAAAAGCGCCATTTTATATTTTGTGATGCCCAGATCTATAACGGTACGCGAAAACCCCACACACGTATAAAGTCACATTTGTAATTGACGTTGTATACAAAAACAAATGCCACCACCTATACGATTTTTTGTAGTGACAAACATACTTAGGTAAGAATTTAGGGAAGAAATTTGGCATTAGTGACTAAAATTTTCATCACTAAACTGTTTTCCAAGTGTTTGATGTATTTCTATGTTTGTTTTAGTCCAACTCTCCTTGCAGCTTTTTTGTCTAGTGTTTATACTCCATTTTATAGCTACAATTGGCTCTATAAGGGGGATTGAATGGTGCATTAATCACTTTTTGCAAGGGATAAAAAAAATAGACTATCTAGTAGACCTTTTAGTTGATCATTGTCTAGTAGAAACATTTTTGCAGAACCATCTAACAGATTGCCAAAGAATTACAAAAGTAAACAATAAAGCATGAACAACAACAATAGAAACAAGAGATCAACACTCAAGAATTTATCCTGGTTTACGCAAACTCAAGCTACATTTTATCGTTTTAAGCAACAGCTTAAGAGGTTACACTAACCAATGCACCATTGAAACCCTAGAAATCTGGACGATTTGCTTAGACAGTTTATTAAATCCCTAAATAGTCTGTTGAGACACTAGATGATCTATCATCCACTAATCGGTTTGATAGACATAAAATCATATCTGGAGTTTATATTTTTTAGGTTTTGATGATAACAAAAACTAACTGAATGGTTTACTTGTAACATGATTGTTCTAACAATTTCTTATGAAGTTGCAATATACAGTTGTTGATGTTTGTACAGTTTGTTGATGTGAGATAGTCTAATGAACATGTTGAACATATAACATGTTTGTTTAAAATAGTTAATTGTGAAAAAAGGAATCTTCATAATCCATTTACTTTCTAAAATCCAGTTCAACCAAAGAGATATTATACAAAAAAACAAAAGGATGCCATCTACAAATTTTGTGGAACAGAAAGTGATCTTGATTATATTTTTCAAAATTATCTTGGCTAAACAAATTTAATAAGCTATGATATATTGTGAATGTCTCTAAATCTTTTTTAAACATAGAGAAATTTAATTATTGAAAATCTTAAGTACTCTGTTATTAGTATCACATATTATTTGGAACAAAAGGATTCTTTGATTATGTTTTGATTTGTTTTTACTAACCCATAAAGACTTTCAAATTAGTTTCTTATATAGATTTGAATTAAAGACATTCAAAGATTGTAGATCCAAACTTTCTATTTTGAGTGTATATCACCAAAAGGATGAAGATATGAAGATATTGAAAAATTCAAACTTAACCAACTCAATTATCAGAAGAAAAATTTAAAAATCTATATAAAGGCATTGAAGGTGAAGAACAAAAGTAAGAGCAAGTCAAGCAATTCAAGTTGTTCAAGTGATCTTGCTAAAAATATGAGAGTTACAATAATTGTAATGTCAAGTTGTTAGAGTGTCTAGTCTTTTGAATTAAGTGCTAAACTATTGTATTTCTTCATCTTCTGAAGTTATAAACTTGTGAGCTTTCTTTATGATATCATTGAGGATATTCTTTGTTTTCTTGAGAGGTCTTAGTCTTAGGGAGAGGTTAAAAAGGTGTAACCTAGAGAGGTGTGAATACTCATTGTAACCTATAGTGGTGAGAATACTCGTTGTAACTTGGATAAGTGAGAATACTTGTTGTAACCAAGTGTTTGGTTAGTGGAAGCTCTTAAGTATTGAGAAGATTGGATGTATCCTGAGTTGGGTGAACCAAGATAGATTCTTGTTGTTGTTCATGCTTTGATTCTTATTGTTAGAAGATTTGTAGATGGTCCTACAAAAATATTTCTATTCAATGATTCGTTAGACAGATCAGCTAGACAACATATTTTTCATTCACTGCAAAAAGATTCTAAGGCTTCATTCAACCCTTCCTTCTAGAGTCAACTGTTCCTACTGTCCATGGCACCGTAATCGACAACCCAGTATTAAAAATTTCTCTTTTGAAAGAATTAACGAAAGTAAGAAGCTTGATACTATTGTAGAGTAAACAAATGCCTTTTTCTGTCAAATTCTACAAGAAAACAGGGCTTGATACTATTATAGAGATAAACAAATGCCTTTTCTCTCGAATTCTAAAAGAAATCAATTTTTGTCTCTTGTTTAGCATCCATATTGTTAACAAAACTGTTTTTACAATTATAACACTTATGTCTTAGGGTATATTCGTGCTTCTTGTAGCAAACATGAATGGTATGTTCATTCTTGTTGCAATGTGTGCAGACCCTTTTATTTGTTATATTCCTAGTGCCTTTATTGTCATATTTTTTTGGAAAACCTTGTTTCTTGAAGAATACAAATTATGTATGACCATTCGTTCCACACTAGAAACAAGAAACAATTGTCGCAACATTAAGTTTTGCATCTATAGAAAAGAAAGTGTTTCCTACAACCCGTCTTTACTATTAAATAAAATATGAAAAGATTTTAGAAATTGAATAAGATCCACAAAGAGTACATGTGATGTGAAATTGTTGTATTGGTCTTTAAATCCCCTTGTGAATTGCATAACACGAACCTTTATTTTTCTTTGCAAAGCTAGAGTAAAAATTTTGCGTGAACACTTGATAGAATTACTATAAATAGGCTCAGGTCAAAAATTGTCTAACTCATCCCAAATCATCCTCAATTTTGTGAAGAAATTAGTCACAGCAGAATCTCCTTGTTTTAGAAAGAAAGCCTCGATATGCAATTCCAACATTCTTAGATGGCTTCCTTTAAAATATCTACACTTTAAATCACTCTAAATTTCTTCGGATTTCTCCACCCATAATATAATTTGCCTTATAGAAAGAGATCGAATGCACTAACCACGAAACTACTATATTGTTACACTTTTTTTCCATGGCTGATAGAAATGATCATCTTTAGCGGCTACAACAATGCCATTAATGAACTCAAACTTATTTTTAGCACTCAAAGCAGGGATCACCAATCTAATCCAAGAATGATAGTTATTAGATTCAAGAATGGGGTAAATAAGAGAAAGTGTAGAATTTTCACTTGGGATGAAGATAAAGATGACTTTGTAAAGAAAAAAAATAAACAGATTCCTCACTCATGTTAGAAAGAAAGATAAGAAAGAAACAAGAACCAAAAAAAAAAAAAAAATTAAAGATGTTTAGCACAGTTCTTTAAAAAGCTTTAATACCATCTTAAAAGGACTTGATCAGATCCATGAAAATTTAGTAAAAAATATCCTCACGCATTCATATTTGTGATTTATGTAAAAAGGAGAAAAACAAGAGAATGAAAACAATCTAAGATAGAACACATGTATATTATTGATTCAAGAACGAAAAATTGTACAAGGAAATAAAGAAAAACTCTTATACATATAGCCATAAAATAAAAAAACATGAAAAATGCGCTCAAGGCCTAAACAAGACATGCTACAACATTATGGGAAAAACAAAAAGTAACTGCTAATATATTAAGTGCATTAATATCATGACACTAAGAAATTACTTAATTTTTTTATTTTCTTCATAATTTTAAGAACTACAATTATAATATTTGTTTTAAATAAAAAGTATAGAGTAAAGTGATAACATGTGACAATTTCACATGCATAAACTAAATTTGTAGTTTTCTTATACGTTACCATTCAAAATAAAGTGAGTGAAGGTATATAGTTACTATCATTGATTAGACTTTAACTTAGGAGATGCAAGCATTTTAAACACAGATTAAAGCAATGCTTGGGATTGGGTCATCAATTTCTCTCCCATGTCTTGAAGTATATTTCCGTAATGTAACAACATTGCTCGATTTTGAGCCAAATGTTTAGCCTTTTCTACCTCATCCTCATTGTTTGAACTTCGATTCACCCTCTTTATCTTCAAAACATACTCTCGATCACCCATGATCTCAAGGTCAATATTCACTGCAATATCATCATCAACCAATTCCTTATCCTTTTCCAACTTAGACATTTTATTAAATGATTTATCGGCATCCATGTTGTTCTCACCTACACAAGCATAGACAAAGTAATTAACCTTTAAAATGTCAAACCCACATTGATATTTTTAGTCCTCCAATCAATTGTGTTCAATTTTATCTACTTGGTGGGAAAGAGATAAGGTAGATTGAACCCTCCATCTATTGTTTTAAAATTTAAAATTAAAATAAAAAATCATTTAAATGATTAATGTTTTTTTATATTATATCATTTAAAAATATATATAATAATATTATAATTTAAATTATTAACACTTTCAAATTAAATTCTAATTATTAAATATAATCTAACTTAAAAATATTTATATAACTTAAAATCATGTGTGTGTGAAATATAATAAAAATATTTTGCCTACTGACCTAGATGTTTTGCTTTATTTAGTCTTGGCTTAGAAATATTTTTCATGATCTTCTTGACTTATCTTTTGTTAGCTTTATTACTTTCATTAAAGTTCCTTATACTCTTCTTATTTGTCTCGTTAAGCGTATCACTTCTAAAAAGCATATGTTTAACTAGATATCTAAGTTTTCTATTCTGAAAGAGTTTAATATTAACACTAGACCTGGTAAAGTCATGTCTACTATGCAAGTTTTTTGGTGTTTTCCTTATGTTTGTCGAACTGAAGTTAACATTGATGGAGTTGCTAGAGGTGTTTCTAGTTTTGCAGGTTGTGGAAGAATTTTCAGGGACAGTTGTAGTAACTATGTGGGTAGTTTTTCTTCTTTCTTAGTATTCAATATGTTATTTATGCTGACATATTTATGTTGCATATGCTCAATTGAAGACATTTAAGAAACTTTAGTTGGAGTGTGACTCTTATTTATTTTGTTCTACCGATATCATTTCTTGGATTCTTTAAGGTAAATGGCAGTGTAAGTGTATGTAGAGTTGTGGTACTGTGGATTTTGGAGTGACTCGAGTCTTTCAGGAGAGTAATAGTTGTACGGATAGATTGACAAATTTAAGTGTGAAAAATAGAGTTAAGTTTGTTAGGTATTATACTTTGCCTAACTGTATTAGGCTAATTTTTTTTCCATAATCAGTTTCAACTCCCTTTGTTTAATTTGTAGGGACTTTGTTCTGTTTTACATAGATTTGATGTGGTCTCCCATGCTTTGTCTTTTGTTCTTTTATTTTTTTTAACGATATATTTGATGTAATAACAAATAATTAGTAGATTTTAGAGTGTCAGTCTACTGAAAATGTCAAAATTTTTAATAATATACCTAATATATATTTCAACATGGCAAATAAAACTGGATTAAAAATTATTTACTCTTAGATTAATTTCAACAGGAAAAAACACTCATCCCATCTAATTTTACTTTTAATTTTCTTTTTTCTGTTGTAGAAATCTCTAAGAATAAGTTTTTCTAGACAAACCTCATGTTTATGAAGTTAAGAAATCATTAAAGAGATTTAACCTATTGTTTAATGTGTATTTTGATGTCAAGTTCATTGGAATTTTTCTATCTTGATGTGCTTCCTGATTTTGCTTTGTTAATGTTGAATCACTGCCAAAGAGTGCGTTGTTGAATAAGTCATCCAAACATTTTTTGATCGCGTCTGATCCCTCGTCTTGTATATGTCTACGAATTATCAGCTTACGTTCTTCCCTATACTCTTTGGACTGTCTATAAGCACATTTATCTGCATCCATATTCCTCTCAACTACGTACACGAATTACAACCAAGGATATATATTTCCAATTTAAAATTCTTACACAATTAACTGACCAAAAATTTACTATATACACGTATATAACTTATATAGTAATTGTTTGAAAATAAATAATTTAATCAATGATTTCATTGCAGTCACATATTCTAATTAAATTTCAAAAATCAATAATATGTGCCATAAAATTTAATATTATCTTCCGATGGTAGATTTTTGTATATAATATGTATTCCGAAATAACGAAACTGTGGATTTTGGAAGTGATTGAAAAATGGAGCGAAGAGTAAAAGGTAAAGTCTACATACAATATTCTAAGCAGCAACTAGCAAGAAAATGGTTTTGAATGGCACTACTCAACTGCTCCAATTAAAATTTATTTTAATTCACTTGCTAACATGAAGAAAATAGAAAATATAAAATCATGGATTGAGAATTAAACGAGACCGTGTAATTTAATTATATTTTTTCTAGTTTATATTTTATATATCCATGTCATTAAATTGTTTAAAATGTGCATGAAAATAACAAACAAAAGTATTGAATGTCAGTATAAAAGATAACAAATTAGGGATGTCCATAATTTTAAAAAACTAAACAGGCAAAACTTTATTAATTAGGAAGGTTAATTGAAAGAATGTCATTTAAGTTCACACATCTAACATCCAACCATTCAAAAAAGGCATAATCAAAATATTTAGTTGATCTCTATTTTAAAAAATAAATAAAATGAAATTAAACGTTAACTCATTTTATTACAACTGAATTTGTTGTTTTTATGTCAAGTAGTTGTAATACATCTATAGATTTTCAATTTGGTATTTTACAATAAGCATATCAAGGTATTATGTTATCAAGTTTTCTTTATACTAATTTGAATTAAATGTTTTGAAATTCAATTATAATTAGATTATTGAATAACGTATAAAAATCCTTTATAAAAGAAAGATGTTTCCCTTACAGTAGGTATAACATGTCAATCTCAGCTTAATTTTTAAATCTCTTTAATTCGATTGACATAATGAATAAGATAATAAAAAGTCTTTAGTTCCAAACGAAATGAGTTACGATCACAGTTAAAGTAAGTTTTATTCACTATAATATTAAAAAATATTTCAGTAAAAGTAAATTAAAAAAATAAAACCCAAATACCACTTTTAAAGTTTAGTTTTCAAAATTCAAATTATCTATTCATAGTTTTTTTATTTCATATTTATTCATTTTATGACTATACTAAAAGAAATACTTATGGGATATGAAATAAATCATTTTTTTTCTCAAAACTAAACTATCATCTTTTATTTTATGTTTATAATTTTACATGATTGATATTATATGTATGTTTTTGTTAGCACCAATGTTAAGCATGTGATTTGATGAAGTCAATAAAGACCATAGCTTGCTGAAGTTCTGATGGATTGGATCTGGACTATGTTGATCAATGCCTAGCACGTGAGTTGATGAAGACTGCCTCATGAGGAATCTGTTGGCACCAACCTGGACCAAAATTGTTCAAGTGAAGACTTTGAGCCAACATGAAGATGGTTGGGTGATTCGGTCTTGGTCCTTAGTTGGGTTTGTGTGTTGGTGTTGGCTTAGTCCTTAATCATTAGTGGCATGGTTTATCATTCCTGGGGTGCTAAGAGATTCACAAACATATTTATTAGAACTGGTTTTAAGAAAAATACCCTAAACTGATTTTTACTGAAAAAGATTTTTCAATCAATTGAATTCTTCAAACAATCGATTAAATGTGACAGTTATTTCTGTTACTACTGAAATCATTGACTGAGTCGACTAACGGTCAATTCAATTGATTGAATGGTTTGTTTAATTAATTGAACCAGTGACAGCTAAGCTGTTTTAAAACTGATTTGGCTATATAAAGGAATTGACACTATCATTTTCAGATATCTAAAATTTTCGAAAAACATTCCTTGAGAGATTCTGAAGTGAGAAATAGCGCCCTCTTTGTACGATCATCTTTCACAAAGCTTTTCAAAACAAGAAACCTCTAAGAACGTGAATCTTTAAGCATCCTTGTGTGAGGTTCTTGCTACTTTGGTTTTGGACCAAAGCTAAGTGTTCTACACCTGATCTCTAGTTATTGTAATCTGTTGTGTGTAGAAGTACTGTGTGATCAATTGTTGATCCTACTATTTTTATAATTTGTTTGTTGTTTTCAATTACTGGGTTTGTAATTGAGTTGGTGCAGTGGGTTTCTGCACTGGTCTCACATTACTGAGGGGTTCAGTGGAGTGTGAGTGCTGTAGGGAGCAGTGTTTGCTTGCTGGTTGAAAGTGGTTGTAGTGTAGTGGGTTTCTACACTGGTTTCACACTAGTTGAGGGGTTCAGTGAGGTGTGAAACTTGCTGGGAGCAAGGGTTGTAAACTGATCTTGTGATCTTTTTAGTGGAAATCTTTGCTAGTTTGCAAAGGACTGGACGTAGCCCTTGAGGAAGGGTGAACCAGGATAAATCTTTGCGTTCTTGATTTCTTCTTCTCTCTTCTTGATCTTTTTATTATCTACTTGCTTTCGATTAATAAACTGTTCACTAAATCTGTTTATAGATAATTAAATCAATTGTGTTTCTGGTTTATTTCTAATCTACTGGATTGTGTTTAATCATCTTGAATCTGGATTAACACATTTTTATACTGTAAACTGTTTTTTGGGTTTATCTCTGATAATTTCCGTTGTTCACAATTGATTGTTTACTGGACTGTCCATAATTACACGAGCTAATTGATTGAATTAAGAATTTTCATTCTCTGTTTCAAGAACAAATCAGATTTGCGAAAAGATTTTGAAAGTTCAATTCACCGCTCTGTTGAATTCGGTCTAAACCTTATTTTATAGATCATACAAAGCATATCTTCCATTTAACTTCACTTCAGCAATATTATATTGTGAATAAAAGTTTGTCCCAACATTGATTGTATGATCAAACCATTTACAATAGAAAAGAGGAATCTTTTTACTGAGGCCAACATAGTCAAATTCATAAATATGGTGAATCATGCCGTAAAAGTCATCTTCACCTCCGTCTATGACACCTTTAACATACAATTCATTGTTCATTGATTTTTTACCATGACTCCATGAGTTTGTATGAACCTTATAACCATTAACGAAATATATATTCTATGATGTAGCATTTGAATTAGGTCCCAAAGCTAGCACCATCAAGTTTTGATCCGTTATGTCATTCTTTTCGTTATGAACCTATGAAATAGTCATGCGATAATATTAGATTTAGTTATGGGATAAAAGCAATGACGACCATAAGTACATTAGTACACTTACATATCGCTTGAACCATTCAGGAAAATTGTTATGTATAAATGTTAACGTATCTTTAGCATTGATAGAGTTTACTTGTAAGAACAATCTTGAAAAATGTTATATAAAACAATCAGTGAAGTTCATAGGCTATGACAGTTTACTTAAAATTTTGGTGGGTGAGTTAAACTTACTCGAGTATAGATTTAACCTCATTGCAGTTAATGAGAATGTGAACCTGGGCAAACCGATATTCTTTGTTTGTTAGCCAATGATCTTTGCTTGATCCACTTGGACGTCCACATCTGTTCAAAATTGACAATGTGTACTGCACTTCGTTATCTGAATCCCGTCGCGGATCATTTCTGAAAATTATATTGTCTAACAAGCTAACACTTTTGAAATAATGGGAGCAGAAATATGTAATTACTCGGTATAGGTAGAATGTACATATTGATCCTTCAACACGTTCCAAATTACCCACCGATCTTTTTGCATCTCTCATTAACCTACAAGACAGACAAAATTATAAGACTTGGTTCAATGGTTGAAATTGAAATGACCAAACTATTTACCTTTCAAAAGGGTACACCCAGCAGTAGTGAACCAGACCACCAAGTAGTACCTCCATAGGAAGATGGATGACAAGGTGTTCCATTGAATCAAAAAAGGCTGGGGGAAATATTTTTTCCAATTTACATATGATGATTGGTATGTTTTCTTGCATTCTAACCACATCCTCTGTCCTCAATGTATTATAACATAAGTCTTTAAAAAATCGGGATATACATGATACTTCATGCCATGCATACTTCCTTTGTCAGGATTTGCACACCTTGGAATATTAGAAGCATAACCATCAGGCATCTTCAACTCGCTAATCCACTTAGAAATTGATTTGGCATCTTTTGGTGAGAAGGTGTAGTTAGCCTTTGGCTTTGCTAACTTTCCATTATGTAACTGCACCAACTCCAAGTCTCCCCGAAGACACAACTCAACAACTTCCAACCTTGCATTTTCATTGTCTTTGGTTTTGCCCTTAACATCCATCAAAGAGTTAAACACATTATCAAAAAAATTCTTCTCTATATACATGACATCAAGGTTGTGTCTTAATATATTGTCCTTCCAATATAGGAGATCCCAAAATATATATCTTTTAGTCCAATTGTGAAATTGTCCATACCCAAGCAAGTTATCAAAGAGACCATCGATTACTTTTGGAAAATCATTGAGAAACCCCCATAATTGGTGTTTATTCATGAGATAAGGTGGTCCATTCACTTCAACTTTGTTTTTGAGAAATCTCTTCTGACTTTCTGAAAGGATGATTTCTTTGCAAGAATCGTCGATGACAATCAAACCAAGAAGTTTTACACCCATGTCTCAATTGGAATGCTTTAGTGTCCTGCATACAATATGGACAACCTAATTTGCCCTTAGTTCCCCATCCAGACAACATCCCATATGCTGGAAAATCATTTATCGTCCACATCAAGCATGCTCGCATTACAAAGTTCTCTTTAGTTGAGATGTCATATGTGAAGACACCTTCATTCCTCAATAGTTGCAAGTCATCAATGAGCGGTTGTAAGTACACATCAATCTTTTTGGTTGGATTTGTCGAACCTGGTATTAGACAGGTTAGAAACATGTATGGCTTTGTCATACACATTTTAAGGGGTAGGTTGTAAGGAGTCAAAAATACCGACCAACAAGAATATCGAGATGCTGAAGTTTGTAGATATGGTGTAAACCCATCAGAACATAAACCCAATCTAATATGTCATGGGTCAGCTGCAAAATCGGGATATACATTATCAAAATTATTCCAAGCTTTCCCATCACTAGGATGTCGTAATAAGCGATCATCCCGTTTGTTCTCATGGTGCCCGTCTCATGTGCCTTGCTAAATCCATTGAAGCCTACAATCTCTATAATCTTGGAATGATTGGCAAATAGAACATTCTTTTAACTGGCACCTTTTTATATCTTTTGTTCTGACCCTTGACAGGCATATATCTTGGAAGACCACAAAATTTGCACTCAGTTAATTCACTATCATCTTTATAATATAACATGAAACCACCCTGACAACAATCAATGTTCACAGACTTCAATCCGAGACATGAGACAACTTTTTCTGCCTCATAGTAGTTCTTCAAGATGGAATTTTTTCTTGGAGAAATATTAAGCAATAGTTGTATGAAATAATCTAAACATTTTTCTATGGTATGCCAATTGGTTATAGAGGCCAAAAGCCTAATGGCTACCGATAGCCGGGACTTTGTTGCTTCATTGTAAACGGGTTCATTTGCAGATGCTAACATGTCATTAAACTTCTGTGCCTCTGCATTAGGGGGCTCTCCTCTATTCATCTCTTCACTTTGGACATTTTTGTAATGAGTTGTTATGTCAACTACCTGCATGTATGCATTGTACACCATTTCGGTAATTGACCCAAAGTTGGCACCATAATTCATGTTTTCATAACTGGTGGATGCATAAACTATACTATCATCAGTTGGTCGATCTTCTCCATGATAAACCCATACATGGTAGTTGGGTTGAAAACCATATTGTAGCAGATAAGCCCTCACATGAGAAGGTTTAAGGATTTTTTGACAAATACATCTCACACATGGACACCTTATCCCTCCATCCTCTATATATGAAGGTTGGTTCATTGTCGTTGAAACAAATTCAGAAACTCCATCCATGAATCGTTGCTTTAATCTCTTTGAATGATCAAGCATATCATACATCCACTGTCGATCCATCTTCTACATGCTCATCATCAAATTTATATTATTAACTAACCCAATTCAATTGTTGTTGTCACAAAAGTTAACCTTAAAATCACCAATGAAAATGAAATGATATAAAAGGAGTCCAATGATCAATACATTGTAAATCTGTCTAAGCTTGTCTGAAAGGACAACATAGTTGACATATTATCGAACTGTGTTATCCGGTTTTATAAATATAGAAAACGAGACGATAACCTGAAAATACATACTTAAATCATATTATTATGATTTCATATTGTTAACTAATTGACAAAATGAAATAATCGTATATTAAAAATGTATCATTACTAAATTATAAAACAAGTAAATGAATAAAAAATAAAACAAACAATTAATAACAAAATAAGTATAAATACTTTCCCCATGGCATATGCATATTTTTCCTACTTCAAACATTTAAACATAATTCTATGTTATTAATAACATATGCTCATATATTATGTTGATATCTGTTCATATGTTTATATATTTTGCTTATTTAACTTCAATAATATATGTTTTCAGTATTTTTATTTTTATCTTTTGCATATATAATTAACCTTGTTGAAGATGTAATTAGGTTAAAATATGTTGTATATTTATGTCAATCCAAAATTCACAAATAAAGAAAATAATTTATACAATAACAATATAAAAATATGTGTAATTATTATTTGTGGTAGTTTCATAATCTTTATAATAACTGGTTTAAAATTTATATTTGTATATCATGAATTATGATTGATTTATATAATAATTTGATTTTAAAGTTTATCAATATAACTATGTATATATCATTGAAAATGTTATTGTTCAAAGTTCAAATAGAGTAATAATGTTTTTATATTTTGTCATTTTCAACCTATTTAAATATAAAATTAGTGATTTAGAATTATGAAGAATAAGGATAATATTGGAGGAAGATTAATCACAACATCTTGAATCTGGAAAAGGATACCACAAAAGTTTTCAATCACTTTCACTTTGCTAGTGATGGACATAACCACCATGGGAAAAACTTCCATACTCACGTCATTAGATAAATTCAATGCACCTAAATCAAGTTTAATCAAATTTCAAAATTTTCTAATTAATATATCCACTGAGTGGATGTCTTTTATTTTAATATTAATAACAATTTTATTGCAAGTACCACGAATTTTCAATAATAAAGACAAATAGGTTAAGTCTCAATAAATTATAATATTTGAATTATACTGATTATTAACTATAGTTTTGGTGTAATGATAAACACTCTATTAATACTATACTTAAGTCGCGAAGTTAACTTTTAATAAAATAATTATTAAAAAAATTATTGTAAATAAATTATCCTGTAACCGAAATCAAAGAATAAGCATTCCAATTAATTATTTTTTTAAGAAATAATACTACAAAAAAGTAGTAATAATTTGATGCTACTATGTTCATTCTCTATTCCCATATCAACTCAATTTCTATTATATTTTTTTCTAGTATTAAGTTAAACCACCAATATGATCAATTATTTCAATAATATCATTGTCAATAATAATGTTTGTAAAAAAGTTGGATCCAACTTGAATAGAAGTGAAGTATGTTTTATTTTTTTTTATAGCAATCTAAAAACATGCTAAATGCTAAGTATTATTATACTGGGAAAGAAGTAAACAAAAGAGGTAACAAGGAGACAGAGGCATCTGAACATTCACAACTATGAGGAAAAAATTACATAAAAATACAGTAAATAGTATTTTTATAATTAAAAAAGAATTGTTTAGAGAAAGGAATTTTTTACCTAAACTACAAATGCCAAATGGATGAGTGTGGCTTCAGACCAAGCCCTTCCAATAAACTGGAGCCAATAGGTAAACCTAATCTAAGAAATCCAACCTGCGAAATGCCAAACACACAGAGATAGCAGAAGAGTAAAAGTTAAAAAATGTTTGTAACAAATAAACAACTAATTATATTAACAACACAATATATAAAAAAAAATTATTTAAAAAGCATAATTAAAGAGCATGTCATACTAAGACATTACGTCATATTAAAAAGTATTGTGGATGAGCTATCCTTACCATATTAAGAGGTATAAGAAACAATTATGCTAGGAACCGCTTCATATTAAAACATAAGTAGTCATTTATCTTAAGCATAACATAAAAGAAAAAGTATAAACAACCACTTAGGTTAAGCATATTTCCATATTAAAAAAAATATAAAAATCAATTATGTTTTCATACGATATTAAAGAAACATAACCAACAATGCTATCGTAGATATCAAATCGATTATATTACACTATAACTATATTAAAAAAACTTCCTCACCATCACTTTGCATTCAAGGGCAGACATTATTTCAACAAAAGCACTAAATGAATCTGCATGCAGATCTCCAACAAACAAAATTACAATGCTCAATTTTTTCACCATTTTTATCATCATTATACCTTCCTCTCTACATGAAAAAATACAATAAAAACCCCAATGTCGGGTTGTTACTTTTTCAACCCTCTTTTTTTTTCTCCCTAAATTATACTCCATCTTCTTCTTTTCAAATTTCTTTTCCTCTCTTTTTGGATCGTAACTTCACACCAATCCTTGATTTGACCATGACCTATCTTCCAAAATGCAGCTTGCGACATGGGTTCTAAGCCTTATTATGATATTTGCACTTATCACTGAGTTCTCTGAAACTGTGGCAGAGTTACGTACAACACCGCAGGCACCAATCTGCATAAAAGAAAACAGGGCTTCTCTTTTGAGCTTCAAAGTAGACATTTTGCATCACTTTGCATTCAAGGGACCTCTGCCAAAACAAAATCCACATTCTCCCTTCACTTTTTTCAATACACAACAAATAACTTTTCGCATAGAACAACAAATTGATTTTGGTTCCTTCATCGAAGGGTTGTTCGTCACAAAACACAACAAATTAATCAAATTCACAGAAGATAACAAATTAAGCAAACAACAACAGACAAAAACCTTACCTTACAAAAGCACCACTGCAAACTCAACCTCACTTAGGTTAAGCATATTTCCGTAGTAAAAAGATATAAAAGTCAATTATGTTTGCATACAATATTAAAGAAACATAACCAACAAGGTTATCATAGATATCAAATCAATTATATTACACTATAACTATATTAAAACAACTTCTTCACCATCACTTTGCATGTGAAGTTGATGAAGACTGCATCATGAAGAATCTGTTGGAACCAACCTGGACCAGAATTATTCAAGTGAAGATTTTGTGACAACATGAAGATAGTTGGATGATTAGGTCTTGGTCCTTAAGTTGGGTTTGTGTGTTGGTGATTAGCTCAGTCCTTAATCATGAGTGGCATGATTCATCACTTCTGAGGTGCTAAAAAGATTCACAAAGATTTTTATTAAAACTATTTTTAATAAAAATAACCAAAATGTTTTTGCTGGAAAAAGGTTTTCAATCGATTGAATTTCTAAAACAATCGATTGAATGTGACAGTTATTTCTGTTACAACTGAAATATAGTTATGGCTGTTACAACTGAAAACTTTGCCTGGGTCAAACTAACGGTCAAATTCAATCAATTGAATGGTTTGTTCAATTAATTGAATTGTGACAGCTAAGCTGTTTTTAAAACTGATTTTGGATATTTAAAGAAATGAGAATCATCATTTTCAAATTTATCAAATCAAATACTTTCGAATAGCATTCCTTGAGATTTTCTAAGAGAGATATTGCCCCTTTTGTGCGATCATCATTTTGCAAAGCTTTTCAAATCAAGAAACCTCCAAGAACGTGAATCTTTGAAGCATCCTTTGAGTGAGGTTCTTGCTACTTTGGTTCTGGACCAAAGCTAAGTCTTCTACACCTGATCTTCATTCTGTGTAATGTGTTTTGTGTAGAAGTACTCTGTAATCATTCATGATCCTGTTGATCTGTAATCTGTTTGTTGTTTTCAATTACTGGGTTAGTAATTGAGTTGGTGCAGTGGGTTCTGCACTGGTCTCGCATCTGCTGAGGGGTTCAGTAGAGGGTGAGTGCTGCTGGGAGCAGTGTTGCTTGCGGACTGCAAGTGTTGTTGTGCAGTGGGTTTCTGCACTGGTTACACACTAGTTAAGGGGTTCAGTGAGGTGTGGGTTTACTGCTGGGAGCAGTTTGTAACTTGCTGGGAGGAAGGGTTGTAAACTGATCTTGTGATCTATTTTAGTGGAAATCTTTGCTAGTTTGCAAAGGACTGGGCGTAGCCCTTGAGGAAGGGTGAACCAGGATAAAAATTCTGTGTTCTTGCTTTTCTCCCTACTCTTCTTGATTGCTTTTATTCACTGTTGTCACCTTTAAAATTGACTGGATTAAAATCTGTTCATACTGTTGATCATTCTCTGAACATTTGTTTTCATAATCAACTGTGATTCTGGATTGTGTTTAATCTACTGGATTGTGTTTAAACATCTTAAACCTGGATTAAAACATTTTTACACTGTAAACTGTTTTCTGGGTTTAACTGATTTCTGGGTTTATCTCTGATATCTTCCGTTGAGCACAATCGATTGTTTACCTGACAGTTCAGAATTACATAGTCAATCGATTGGATAAAGAATTTTCATTCTCTACTTCAAGAACAAATCAGATTTGCGAAAAGTTTTTGAAAGTTCAATTCACCCCGCTCTTGAACTCGGTCTAAACCTTATTTTACATCTGCATGCAGATCTCCAACAAACAAAATTACAATGCTCAGTTTTTTCACCATCTTTTTCATCATTATACCTTTCTCTCTACGTGAAATAATACAATAAGAGCCCTAATGTCGGGCTGTTACTTTTTCTACCCTTTTTTTTCTTCTCCCTAAATTATACTCCATGTTCTTCTTTTCAAATTTCTTTTCCTCTGTTTTCGGATCGTAACTTCACACCAATTCCTGATCTGACCACGGCCCATCTTCCAAAATGCAACTTGCGACATGGGTTCTGAGCCTTGCTCTGATATTTGGACTTATTAGTGAGTTCTCTGTAAGTGTGGCAGAGTCATCTTCAACACCGCAGGCACCAATCTGCATAAGTGAAGACAGGGCTTCTCTTCTGAGCTTCAAAGTAGACATTTTGCATCACTTTGCATTCAAGGGACCTCTGCCAGAACAAAATCCACATTCTACCTTCACTTTTTTCAATACACAACAAATAAATTTTCTCACAGAACAACAAAATTATTTTGGTTCCTTCATCGGAGGGTTGTTCGTCACAAAACACAACAAATTAATCAATCGCACCGAACATAACAAATTAATCAAACAACAATAGACAAAAACCTTACCTTACAAAAACATCACTGCACACTGAACCACACTTAGGTTATGCATATTTCCATATTAAAAAAATATAAAACTCAATTATGTTTTCATACAATATTAAAGAAACATAACCAACAAGGTTATCATAGATGTCAAATCGATTATATTACTCTATAACTATATTAAAACAACTTCGTCACCATCACTTTGCATTCAAGGGCAGACATTATTTCAACAAAAGCACTAAATAAATCCGCATGCAGATCTCCAACAAACACAATTACAATGCTCAATTTTTTCACTATCTTTATCATCATTATACCTTTCTCTCTACGTGAAATAATATAATAAGAACCATCATTATACCTTTCTCTCTACGTGAAATAATATAATAAGAACCCCAATGTCGGGCTGTTACTTTTTCTACCCTTTTTCTTCTTCTCCCTAAATTATACTCCATGTTCTTCTTTACAAATTTCTTTTCCTCTGTTTTCGGATCGTAACTTCACACCAATCCCTGATCTGACCACAACCCATCTTCCAAAATGCAACTTGCGACATGTGTTCTGAGCCTTGCTCTGATATTTGGACTTATCAGTTAGTTATCTGAAAGTGTGGCAGAGACACCTTCAACACCGCATGCACCAATCTGCATAAAAGAAGACAGGGTACTGAGCTTCAAAGTACACATTTCGCATCACTTTGCATTCAAGGGACCTGTGCCAGAACGAAATCCACATTCTCCCTTCACTTTTTTCAATACACAACAAATAAATTTCCTCACAGAACAACAAATTGATTTTGGTTCCTTCATCGAAGGGTTATTCGTCACCGAACACAACAAATTAATGAATCTCACAGAACATAACAAATTAATCAAACAACAACAGAAAAACACCTTACCTTACAATAGCACCACTACAAACTCAACCTCGCCACTCCCGTCGTCGAAGGTTTCCCACTCCCACCGCCGCCCCCAACTGCCTTCCCCAACCACAAACCCTAGAGCCTCAAATCCCTGCATCAACCACGAAAACCAAAAAACATTCCAAATAGAATTGAAAATGAAAACAAATCCAAACCCAATCATGAGCTTACCTCCGTCAAAGGTCCTCCTACTCTCGCCGGCGGCAACAAACACCTCCTACAGCTTGGAGCTCACGCACACCTCAACGTCAAAATGAAATCGGTGAAAATAACCCTCCACACCCAAACCCAACTTTCTTAAAGTGCAACCGAAGATTAGATGTCTATAGAGGTGATTTTGGAATCTTGGAGGTGATTTTGGTTGCCTCTCGCGTGAAATGGGAGATGTTCGAGAGTGAAATGGGAGCAGTGTGAAATGGGAGGGAAAAAAAACCGTAATTTCAAGTTCAAACATGATTTTTACTTCATATATATATATGATTTACTTCTATTTTTGATATTATGTTATTAAACAAATTTTTTATTATAATCAATTCAAACAATAACATTATATTTGTTAGTACTCTCACAAGTCTATGAAATTGATGAAGCTAAGCAAGCCAAAGCAAGCAAGCAAGCAAGCAATCAAGCAAGCAATTGGATAAGTCTTAGGCTTTGGCCTAGTGTGAGTGTTGATTGACAAAGAACCTATGCATAGTTCACAAGAAGTCCACCAGCAAAATGGTCTAAAAGTGATTAAAAATTGATCAAAATGCACAAGCCAAGTTCTAAACTATTGTATTTCTTCATATTGTGAAGTTATACACTTGTGAGCTTTCTTTATGCTCTCATTGAGGGTATTCTTTGTTTTCTTGAGAGGTCATAGTCTTAGGGGGAGGTTAAAAAGGTGTAACCTAGAGAGGTGTGAATACTTGTTGTAACCTATAGAGGTGAGAATACTCGTTGTAACCTCCATAAGTGAGAATACTCGTTGTAACCAACTGTGTGGTTAGTGGAAGCTCTTAAGTATTAAGGAGAATGGATGTATCCTGAGTTGGGTGAACCAAGATAGATTCTTGTTACTCTTGTTGTTGCTCATGCTTTGATTCTTATTGTTAGAAGATTTGTAGATGGTCCTACAAAAATATATTAGACGATTGGTTAGACAGATAAGCTAGATGGTTTACTAGACAACATATTTTTCATTCACTGCAAAAAGAGTCTAAGGCTGCATTCAACCCCTCCATCTAGAGTCGACTATTCCTACAGTCCATGGCAACGTAGTCCACAATCCAAGTACTAAAAATTTCTCTTTTGAAAGAATTAACAAAAGTAAGAAGCTTACCTTTATGCATTCTACAAGAAGTAATACACCCAACTTGATTGATCAACAACCTGTTTTTTATTATTATCAATGTTTGATTATTGCAACAGTTCCATCAAGACTTGATACTGTTGTAGAGATAAATGAATGTCTTTTTCTCCTAAATTCTACTAGAAATCAATTTTTGTCTCTTTTTTGGCAATAATATTGATAACAAAACTGTTTTTACAACTATAACACTTATGTCTTAGGGATATTCGTGCTTCTTGTAGCAAACATCAATGGTAAGTTCATTCTTGTTGCAATGTGTGGAGACCCTTTTATTGGTTATATTCCAAGTGCCTTTATTCTCATAAAGTTTTGGAAAACCATGCTTCTTGAATCATACAAATTATGTATGACCATTCTTTCCACAATAGGAACAAGAAACAATTGTCGCAACATTAACTTTTGCCTCTGTAGAAAAGAAAGTGTTTCCTACAACATGTATTTACTGTTAAACAAAATATGAAAAGATTTTAGAAATTGAAAGAATAAGATCCACAAAGAGTACATCTGATGTGATATTATTGTATTGGTCTTTAATTCCCCTTGTGAATTGCATAACACGAACCTTTCTTTTTCTTTGCAAAGTTACAGTAAAAATTTCGCATGAATACTTGACAGAATTACTATAAATAGGCTCAGGTCTAAAATTGTCTAACTCATTCCAAATCCTCAATTTTGTGAAGAATTCAGTCACAGCAGAATCTCCTTGTTTTAGAGAGGAAGCCTCCATATGCAATTCCAACATTCTTAGATGTTTTCCCTAAAAAAAAAAATCTACACTTTAAATCACTCTAAATTCCTTCGGAATTCTCTTTCCATAATATAATTTGCCTTACACAAACTTATTTTTAGCCCCTAAAGCAGTGATGACCAATCTACTCCAAGAATGATTGTTATTAGAGTCAAGAATGGGATAAATAAGAGAAAGAGTAGGATTTTCACTGGGATGAAGATAAATATAACTTGGTAAAGAAAAAGAATAAACAAATTCCTCGCTCATGTTAAAAAGAAAGATAAGAAAGAAATAAGAACCAAAAGAAGAGAAAAATGAAAGATGTTTAGTAGAGTTCTTTAAAGAGCTTTAATACCATCTTAGGAAGACTTGATCAGATTCATGAAAATTTAGTAAAAAAATATCTTCACGCATTCATATTTATGATTTATGTAAAAAAGAGATAATCAACAGAATGAAAACAATCTAAGCTAGAAAACATGCATATTATTGATTCAAGAATGAAAAATTGTACGAAAAACTCTTATACATATAGCCATAAAACAGAAAAACATGAAAAATGCGCTCAAAGCGTAAACAAGACATGCTACAACACTATGAGAAGAACAAAAAAATAACTACTGATATATTAAGTGCATTAATATCGTGACACTAAGCAACTAGTTAATTTTTTTTTTATTTTCTTCATAATTTTGAGAACTTCAATTATAATATTAGTTAATATATAATGAAAGCAAGCACTTGAATTTCGTGAATCTAATGAAATAAATTATAATTCAAAATAAATAGAGTGAAGGTACATAGTTACTATCATTGATCAGACTTGGACTTAGAAGATGAAGGCATTTTAAACACAGAGTAGAGTAATGCTTGGGATTGGGTAATCAATTTCTCTCCCATGTCTTGAAGTATCTCTTTGTAATTTAACAACATTGCTCCATTTTGAGCCAAATGTTTGGCCTTTTGTACATCCTCATTGTTTGAACTTGGATTCACCCTCTTCATCTTCAGAACATATTCTCCATCACCCATGATCTCAAGGTTAACATTGACTATAATATCATCATCTACCAATTGTTCATCCTTTTCCAATTTAGACACTTTATTAAATGATTTATCGACATCCATGTTGTTCTCACCTACACAAGTATAGACAAAGTAATTAACCTTTAAAATGTCAAAGCCAAATTGATATTTTCAGTCATCCAATCAATTGTGTTCAATTCTATTTGCCTAGTGAGAAATAGATAAGGTAGATTGAACCCTCCATGTTTTTTTTAATTTAAATTAAAATAAAAAAATCATTTAAAAGTTATTGTTTTTATATTATATTATTTATAAAATCAAAATATAATAATATTATAACTTAAATTATTAACACTTTCAAATTAAATTCTATTTAAAAAATATTTTTATAATTTTATTTTATTTTTAATACACACACGCACACGCGCACACACACACACACACATATATATATATATATATATATATATATATATATATATATATATATATATATATATATATATATATATATATAT
>Ga0099824_1003310_pt1 | contig 23540 bp, 7 predicted proteins | sample SiratrowhiteBW_FD_76837 | JGI IMG/M metagenome (GOLD analysis project Ga0099824, IMG submission 76837) | Root nodule microbial communities of legume samples collected from California, USA - Siratro white BW | ecosystem: Host-associated > Plants > Roots > Nodule | place: USA: California... | reverse complement strand
TATATATATAGATATTATATATTTATAATATATATATATATATATATATATATAAAGTATTTCATAATAACAGGTATATATATTTATTTATTTCGAAAAACGTAGTATGTAATATATATATCCATGACAAGTTCATCTACTATAAACACAAAAGATTTAGTGAATGTAGATCAAGTCATTGATTAATAATTTCTTTTGATGCTTAAAAGGATTTGAGTTTACTTGAAAAAGAAAATTAATATAGATTTTAGGAGTGAATTAGATTGTCTAGATTAAAAAATAAGTAAGATTTGATTAGAAAATTTAGGAGTGATATACTTTGATATGTTGAATTTTTTAATTGATAAAAATTGTGAAATTATAAATTTGTTTTTGTAATTAAAAGTTATTAAAAATTATATAAGATTAATTTCAATGGTGTAAAAATATTTTCTTAATTATCTTCATCAACCAAGCAAACTGTTCATCTTATTAGGAGAATGAATTTAATTCAAATAAAATATAATTTTAATTAAACATTAATGTAATTAAAATTTTAACTTGATATATGTGTTGTCAATTATAACATCACTCATTCAAAATTAATGTTATTAAATTTCATAATGTATTTTAAACTTGCACTTACTTCATATAAATTGGATTTTAATGAAAATAAATTTTAAATCCAAATTAAGAAGGTTTTTTGGTCTACCTTTGACTTTTTTAGTGAATGAATTAAGACACTTATAACATTTATTCCTTATTCTTCTTACTAAATAAATTTTTAAAATAAATATAATTATTTAATCAAATAAAATATTTGACATGTCAATAAATTAAAATCCTACATATTTTTTTTCAAATTCTTTAAAAATTATAAATACATGAAAATTATAAATAAATTCTCAAAATAAATATAATTATTTAATTAAACACAATCTTAAATAAATATATTTCCTAATATAATAAAATTTCTAATTCACTTATATCATTAGATATATAATATTGAAAAAATATAAATATTTTTAATTTGCTCATAAACATATAACAATCTTATTTCATGGTAAGAGAAAAACTACTCGTTCAAATAATTAAATCAACAACACCATCTAACTTTAAATCAAACCAAAATCAACACCAGCACACCACCACAATTCACACACCTTGCTTAAACAACCACTAACCTATAATGGGACAACCATTTTAGATTTTGAACCAAAACAGAGAAAACACAACTCTTCTTAAGATAGGTTCTCATAACATGGATGATATTTTTAAGGATAGTCTTCTTATGTCTGATCTCCTCATAACTGCTTCCATGTTTCTTTCTCAAAATCCATTGTTTCAAGGTTAATCGTCATGATGTGGGGGATATCCTCAAGATTGATCTTCATATATCTGATCCCCCATGGTTGCTTTCATACTTCTTTCTTAAGGCTACTCGTCCCAAGGTTAATCTACATAATATGAGTGATATCTTCAAGGATGATTTTCCTAAATTCACACGCTATTACTCTTATTGCTTAACTTCCTTATCTTAAAACCTTGAAAACATTTGATAATGGTGAACTGAATGCACACTTATCCATTGGTCACACATATTCCGAGTATTTTTTACTACCTTGCAAGTAAATGGGTGGTTTAAGGTTTCTTCATGTTCATGACATACGAAGCACCTTTTTTCGCTCACCCTTATTCCTATTTTAAGTAAGTTTTCATAGGTTGATAGTTTATCCTATAATACTCTCCAGGCACAAAATTAGATTATAGGGAGTGTCTTACATTTTCAAAATTTGTCATATAGTACATCCTCCACCCTCTCTCTAATTCCATCCCTTAACTTGATGTATGTAGACATCATTGAATATATTTCATTCTTCTCTCATTTCTAAACTTATTCGTCCTCTTATCCCTATTCGACATACAACCCTGCAACTATTGTAGAAATACCTCGACCATAGGTTTTTCATGTTTGAACCATCTTCTTCTCGAACATAACTTCTACTCCCATGTGTTCTAACACCATACACTTACATCTTTAACTTTGACATCCTTTTGGCTGGAGTTGGCATAGATTATTGGATACTTTTCTTTAGTATATACCTTCTCCAGGCAAAATTATCTTTCCAAAACAATATTTTGTTTCTTGAACCAATTTTTCAAGCAATGTTCTCATAAAACCAATTTATTTCTATTTTGTCCCGACAAACACATTATCATTTAACAGGTGACAATACTCAACATTATCATTAGGACACAAAATATAAAGTTATCTCACATTATTTTTGTGAGCATCTACTCAAGAAAATATCCAACCAAATATTTTTAGAACAATGGGACCTATCTATCCTCATCTACTTCTAAAATCTTTAATTCATTACTAACAAATTATAGACTTACCTTTTCACATTAGTAACCTTACACTAAAGTAAATAAATATACAAACTTTACTTAAATTCATCATCATCTATCTCAAAATCCAATAATAACACTTAAATCAACCACAACAAACACAAAAATCTTGGTAGAAACCTTGAGAATTTTTTTTAACAACAAAAAATAAATAAAATTAAATTGGACACTTTAGGGATGTCTAAACTCTTATACACCAAAACAATATTTATTATTAATCTCTCGATTACCTATACATGATTCCACAATAAGAAGAGTATCAGACTAAGCTTAACACTATACATACACTAACACCCTCATTATTAACCAATTGGAAGTATGAATTCTAGATATTTAGCATAAGGCCCATTTAGGCAATAAAATCAAAGAAAGAATCACAACTAAAGAATTGCACCAGAGCCTGCCCATATATAGCTCCTACATTCCCTCACAGCTTCCAAGTATGATCCTCCCACTCCATCGAGAACTCACACCTTACATATTGCCACCGAAGCTCCATCTCTAGACATCTACCTTGAGGATGAGTGACTCGCCTCATACATTTAAACAATGCTTCAACGTTCTCTCAAACTCAACACACGGACTGAGCCACAAGAGTCAAGTTGAAATGGGGAAGTCAAGTTGGAGTCACAAAGCATGTTCTCACTCTAATGTCACTCACTTAGGAGTCACCAAGCTATATACCAACTTCATTGTCAGGTACGTAAGCAACATTAACCTTTCCACAATCTACTACACAAGTTGATACGCCAAAGTGAATGACAACATCCGTGTATTTCTGCATGTAGCCTAAACAAGTTGAATATATGGTTAAGTCATTTTTCTACTGTAACAGCTAGTCTAAAACCTATTAACAATCTTTAATCCTTAAGAATCTAAGGATGAGTTTAAGTCGACATATTGACCTTTTAATCACAAAGATAATCATAACTTTTGTTGGACGTTGGTTCTGAACATTCAGTAAATTAAATTATTTTCATATTCCAAAGTAAAACTACAAATTTAAGTTCCATTTACGTTTCTCCCTTTTATGTTTCAACATGTTTCAATGTCAATTTCATAATCTATAAATATATTTTTTCTATTTTCAACAAAGGTTTCTTAAAAGCAATACGATCAAATTCATATCACGATCACTATTTAAGAATTGATACAAGACAACCACTATTCCAATGTCTGCCATTTCATATTGATTTCATACATGACATTTTCACTGCTGAATCTAATTATCTCATAACACACTCAACTTCTGGAGAAACGTAATTTCAGGCTCAGCAAGAATCAGAATAAGGTTTGAATTCAAGTCCAAGAACAACATACAACTAGAGAATCATGTATATTCTCACCAAGGCACTTTTTAACTGAACCTATTGATGTGAAGAATAATACATAAATAAACCCTTTTATGCAGAAATACTATCTGATGGTTCAAGAAGAACACCTCCAAGCCCTATTTCATTAGTAGCTATGAAGCTACTTGTGTCATTCAACAAGACTTCTTCTGTGGATGATTCATCTGGGTTCCCCTCATTTTCGGACTTCTTCATAAGCAGTATATGAAACCTCTTCAATATTATCTTCTTCCGCAACACCATTGAACGTTTCTTTCTAGGAATCTCACGACTCCATGAACTCAATGAACGCCTTCTCTCATCTAATAAAAAGTGTCTAACTGTTAGAAACATAATAATCGGTCACACATCAAACAAGGAGTTAACTTATGTAATAATTAGTATTACTATCGTTACCTGAGACACAGCTTGAAACAAGCAGATTTTTTGTACTGCTCTCATTTTTCTGGTCTTCCATTACTCAAATATTTGGGAGAAGATGTATCAAACAAAATAATCTGCACAAGATGCTTATCCTTAAGGGCTATATATATTTATAGACAGATGATAGTTTTGAAGTGTTTTAGTTTTGGATATACATAACTTTTCATAGAGATGTCACTGTTTCTCAGGTGCCATTTGTGTTTTTGTTTCGTAGGTAACATTTATGTTTTGGTACAAATGGAAAAAAACACTTTTTAGGAAAAAAAATTAGTGTACATTATTCTTAAGGTTACTTCTTTATTTTCAATTAAAAAACATATTAATTTGGTTTTCAACTGTGGTTGCAATAATAAAATGAACAATTATGTCCACATTACTGATGTGAACTGTATTTATTTCAAATTAATAATACACGTCTTTCCATATAGGCCAACAAACAGGTAAATACTAAACAATGCTGACATAGTCTGGAACCAAAATTTCCACCTTATCTCTCATAAATCAATTAAAATCTTAAAACAATTCTTGAAGGGGATAAAACAGTCCCTTAAATATTTCTTTGGATGCCTACAGAAATTAATTAAACATGCATTTATATTACCACTTATAGAAACAATAGATAAAATGTTAGAGAATATAAGAGACAAGGGTATATATAATTTTTTTTTTTTTGGGAAAGCTATGTGCATAAGTCTTTATTTATAACAATATATAAGAAAGATTTTCTTATACATATTCTTTCTTTTATTTTACTCTTAATTTAATAGTATTTTAAAGTAGTAATATAAATTTTACCATGAGTTACTTATTTAAAAAAAAATTAAAACATAAAGAGCAAGAAAAAAAAAACACAAGGAAAATTAATAAATAATAGAAAAAGACTCTCGTATAGATTAAAAAAAAAACAACTAGGAACATTCTGCGTGCAATTAAACTATAAATGTTTATAATACTTAAGTTTATATAGTTAATTTTGTTGAAGTATAACTTCAGTGATGTATGATAAATAATACATTCAATTGTCATATCTTCATATAATCAATATATTTTATTTATAAAAAATTATAAGACAAGATAATATAAAAAAAATCACCAATAAAAAGATGTGAGTAAAGATTATGAAAAGTATAATATCCTATAAAATCCATACGTACATGAATAGCATAAAGTTTTAATATAAAATATTACATAACTAAAATATAGTTTTTTTTTCTTAGAAATTTTAAACTTTACATATTTATCAAAATATAACATTATAAATATAACAATGTCTACTATTTTAAAGTTTTCTCTGTTAATTGAGGTATATCTTTTCCTTTACAACATTCTCTGCTCTCATGTAACATCATATCATTACATGTAATAAAATGCAAAGAACACACAAACATACAAGAAGGGTGAACTAACTATTTAAGACATGCTTAAAATAAAATATTACATCAATAACAATTTAAATCAAAGTCACATTTTAATATTTCAATATTTCATACATATTCACTCTATTTTCGAAAGACTTGTGTACTGAATTAGACTTAGATGTTAGCACCTATCAGATGAAACCCATTTAACTATGAATCAATACAGTTCCCGACTAATCATATCATCATCTGACAGAGTAAATCCATTTATTTGTTCTGGCCATATTACAATTCAATTAAATGAATCTCCTTCAACTCTTACCTGTTATCCATCATCTATATGATTCTAAGGTGCCAGTAAAGTCAAGATATCCTCTTCTTGACAAATTTTCAAACAATGCACATCCTATATTATTCCTATTCGGTATTTTCTTTCTTGAAAATACTAAGTCTAGAATATTATTTCACAACAATTATCAAAATTACATGCTACGACCGATACATATTTCATAAATTTAAAGAATTATCAAAATCAAGAAAGAAGTACATATAGTAGTACACTACTTCGCGCCTGGCTCATAAAGTGGTGCCCCGACACCCCAAAGAAAATTTTAAGTTTTTAAATTTACCATTTCAATCTCACAAAGAATATTCTCTAAATTGATCATATACCATCTTACAACTTACTTATCCAACACAAGAGAACCGATTAAGACATCATTGGACGTGATTTTGGTAGGTCTGATTGAAAAAGTCTTTTGAATGCTCTGACTCAGTGTATAGTATAGCTTAAGTTCATATGTATACGTGAGTTTTTATAAATAGATTGAGGTAATCTTATTACTCCTACTTATTTTATATTCTTTGTTATCGATAAAGAAAAAAATAATTTACTTATTCAACTTAAAATTCTTATCTATCAAATTATCAATTATAATTACTATGAGTGTTTTAAATTGTCTTTTTATTGTTAAACTAAAACTCTGATGAAAAAGAGAATACCAGTAAAAGAAAAATCTTTGACAAAAGCACGAAAATTGGAGCTAAGATCATTAGAGACAGACACAACACGTCAGCTATTCAAGTATCAAGGCACCAAATGCCTTCCAAAAATTAATGACTGTACCATCTCTAGGCACCCAATTACAGTGTTGGATTCAACATTTGAAATATGCTTAGCTATGACTTGCCACAAGGAGGAAGGTTTACAAGCTTTAATTGGCTTACCCTTTCTAAAACAAGAATCACGAGTAATTTTGGCCCAAGAATCAGAATCAGAACGTCCCAAGTTCTTTTGAGAACACTAATTTGTTGAGACTGGAATTGAAAATCATTCCATATCAAACACAACAACCTTTCCTAGCCTACTAATGAACCTTATTTCCACTCTTCTGCATAATTCGACTAAACTTCCTAGAATCTATGCTCTTATAGTGCCACCAAATTAAGGGTCGTATGTATTGTAGAAAATATTTGTATACTTTATTTTTAGAAACAGTTATAGATATCACATTATTAGATCTATTTTGTTTTTTATTTTTAAATATTTGTATAAATATTAATAATCTTATATTAAAGTAAAGTTCTTATGGAATAAATCTAAGATATAAATTTCTACAAGACTTGAAAACTAAATGGTAAGTCATTAAATAAATTAATTTAGTGATGATTTATTGAAATAATAAGCAAATCTATTTGCGGTGCAGCCTAGACAAAATTATAAATAAGCTCATATCTAATTAAAGAGTTTGACACGAGGATTCACAATTTCATCCGGTCACGAAAATTGATTAAATTCTTTGCTCTTATATCTATTAAGGAAAAAAACTGGTTTAACAACTAAAAAAAAAAAAAAAAATCTTTGACAACTTGACGTTACAGGTTTTATGTTATATGACATAAGACAGTTGTATTTTTTTACGTTGTGGATAATGAAATCAAATCAGAATATTTTCACATCAGAACTTTACCTTTTTCACTACTACAGCACTAAACCCTAAGAATCAAATCTTTATTTTTTTCACCCAACATAGATCAAGATATGTTCACATCCAAACAATTAAGATAACAGATAATAAGCAAGGAAACCCCTTACCACAAACGGAGAACAACTAAGGGAGAACCAAGACCACGGAAATCACCTTAACTCACTGCAAATCAAAAGACATTACTGTTCCACCGGAGAAGTGCGACCCAGCGACTAACTACAGCTCCAAAGCACCACCTCCAAAACCCATCCTCAAAACACCCACAAAATAACATAAATTCATCTTTCTTTCAAGTTAAACACTCTTAAACCCCTAATAAAAAAAAAAGGAAATTAATACTTTGACAACTGGTAGAAAATACCACCTTTTAACAACCTTTACGTGGCTAGACTTTATTGATGTAGCTAAGGGTATAAATGTCATTTCCTTAATAATGATTTTGAAAAAAAAAAAGAAAAGTATTGGGAAGAAGAGAGTTGAAATAAAAGATATTGGGAAGGAGAATGGTCACACATTCAATGGACTGAGATACAAAGTAAAGAAAAAGGCAAGATGACATATAAGAGGAAAAATGAAGAAGAATAAGAAGAAGAAGAAAAAAAAAAGCTTTGAATCATATCAAAAATCAACAAGAGAGACGTCTTGATAGGAAAGATGGAAACATATAAAAGAGTAGTTTTTTCATCAACAAAATCGCTGAGAACTTCCATGTGGTAAGGTTTAGGGATTTTTATATTAAAATATGTATTACTATTTGAAATGTCAAACCACCCAAAGGAGACAGAGAAGGAGAACAATAGAGAGAGAGTAAGAAGCCAGAAAGACTCAAACCCAAAGAGATATTCAAAATACAAAATTTTTCAACAGTAACCATATTTCAATTTCAAAATTTCTATCTAAAATAGTGCTCAATTTGAATAATATTATTTTTGCTACCCCACCGCCATGTCACTGTCACACGTTAAGTTATCATTTGAGTGTGATAACTAGTGACGGTATCAAAATATCATTACACATAACAAAATTATTTTTTAACACAATCAGCATCTTCAATTAAAAAATATTTTATTGACCAACTCACCACCATATAAAATTATCAAGTAATTGATGTACCGGTCAAATAAACACTCATCTATTAATAACTATTGCGTGTAGACATGATTAGGATTTAACTCCTTCTTATTGACAAAGGACTAAGTTGTTTCAAACTAGAACTTTCAAGTGGATTCCTTCTTTTTAGCCTCAAAGTTTCCGATACTGAAATGCATGCACAGGCATCTTGTTTTAGAAAAAGAGACGAACTAGTTTGAAAATTAAGGTATAGACTCAAGTCTCTTTCAAAGATGCTTCCTTATTCATTCTTAATGTTTTAATTTTTTTTATCAGGGTAAATTAATTTGCAGTAGATACATCCCTCCCTCGAAATCTTTATTCTTCGATATTTTGTTTTAGGAAAAAAGACTAAATATGTTAATAAAAAGAATACTTTGGAGTATTCCAATCCATATAACAAAAACAAAAAAATTGTACACATAAATAAATAATAACCCTAGACATATGTGTATATATATTAATATGTTAGTCCACATTCACATTCCTACATCATATGCCACTAAACAATGGTCTATATACGGTGAGCCAACTAGAGCTTGACCTCCCCATTACTTCTTTGCACAATGCTTTGAGCTTGAAGATATGATATACATCAATCAATGATAGTGAGATTCCTTCTTATTTTCCATCAGTTTTTAGATATTTAATATTGCTTAAAAGTCGATATTATCAAAAAGAAGTTGATGTTAATTAACTAATAATATCGGATTTGCATCTCACATGCATGCAACTCTAAAATTATAAATAATAATTTATTAATGTCAACTTTTAAAGAGCAACTCTAAATAACATCAATTTAACTAGCACTAATTTAGTACTAATTTTAAATTGATTTTAAATTTTTATCACCAATAAATAATTTTATAATTAGATGTAAAAAGAGTTGTCCGACCAATATTAAAAAGTAAAAGAAAAAAAATAAAAACAACATAAATAATTTAACAAACTAAATTCTTGAATTGATTTTATTTAAAACATTTTAGTATCTATTAAGCTAAAACTAAATCCTATACCTTAAATTCTACGACTACCACCAAATTGAATAAATTTTAAAATAAAAACGTATTATCATCAGTTAAGTCAATGTTAAATAAAATCTATTTTTCATATTAGTTTAATTTTTGTCAATTTAACTGATATGAATAATAGTAATTTCAAAAAAATTCTCATACATGGCCTCCATTTAAAAAAAAGTTAGAAACAAAAAATAAAATAAAAAATATTAAAAAAAAATGGATGTGAGTGAAGGAAATGAATGCAATAAAAAAGATTCCAATATAAAAAAAATTATATAAAAAAGTGAGAAAGAAAAATTGTAAATAAAGAAATTATCACCTTTAGATCTTAGTCTTTATATAAAAAATAATATATAATTTTTATTCGTTATGATGAACTTTAAATAAATATTAAAGTATACATGCTAACTTTGATAAATAATAAGATTTGACATTAATTAAAAAGATATTACGTTAAATAAATATAATATTAAAAATAAATAAAATTAATATCAAGTACCGTCACACTAAACTTATTTATTTTTAAGAAAAATTGTTTTTAATAACTACATGTTTTTTATTCAACCCATTCACTCCTTTTTATTTAATTTTAACATTACTTTCTTTCACATCTAATACATCATATTTGATATTTAACATTTCATATTCAATATTTAATATTACATAATATTTTTTAATATTTCCTTTGTTTATTATTATGATTTAATAATTTACATGTTTAATTTTCATTTTTAAACTTAAGATTTAATGTCTAATCTTCAATATTTAATGTTTAATGTTAAATATTTAATGTTTAACATTTAATATTTAAATTTTAACCTTCTGATATGTAGCATTTAAAATTTAATATTTAACATCTATAAATAAACTTTATTATTTAATATTAAACATTTATAAATAAATTTTAATATTTAATATAAATAAACAAGAAGAAATAATGCAAATAAATATAATCATTTAAAGAAAATTACCGCACTGAAAAAAATTAGAACAAGAAAGGGTTGGGTTTGTTCTATTTTCCCCTGACCAATTAGGATTATCTTATTTTCTCCTAACCAATTAGAAAACTTGTTTATGATTCAGACCTTTTGTTTTTTCTTAAAAAGAACTAAAACTCTTATGTTTTGTTTGATTGGGAGAAGTGAATTTGAAGGAGTGGATTGAGTAGATTGTGTGTGGATGATAAAGTTGTTTGGATTAATGAATAGGTGGTAAGATTTGAAGGGATTTGAGAGAATGATTTGTGAAAGTTTGAAAATGATTTTATAGATGTTATAGTTTTTTTTATTTTTTTCATTGATATATTTGTAAAATTACTAATTGACCCAATTATATGTCAATGACAAAGTATCTTACAAGAGGTATTTCGTAATTTTCTGTTACATCCTTACAAATCTCTTTAAATGAAAGAGGATCTTATCTCCCAAATCCTCTTAAATCCATCTTTATAAATCAATTCAACCAAATATCTATGATTCACACATATCTATCTATCATTTATAAAGAATAAAATCATTCAAATTGGTTCAACCAATCACATAATTACTATTTTGAGAAAACAATGTAAAAGGTATGAAATGTAATGGGAGAGTCATGGTTGTAGTTGACAACAAAAGTGAATGTTCTGTACAAATATAATTGATGTGACAATGTATCATGGTTCTACATTCATTTGGGAGCAAAGAAGAAAAGGTAACAGCCTAAGAAGAACATACATTGCAACTCTTCATACAGTTTCCTCTGAATCCTTCGCCACCAACCATATAAACTGGATTGTTCTCACATTCACCCATTTTAGCCAACCTAGAGCAATTCTCGTTCTCATCAACACACTCGCCACCCACCACTGACCACACTTCTTTTTCATAGCCTCTCACGTGAATCCACTTGGTTGCAGACCACTTCTCACCCTCAATCACCGGACAGCTTGCATGCAAGCTACTCCTATCTGTAGTTGCATCAATATGAAGGCTGAAGAACAACAGGGCATCACCCTTTTGAGGCTTTATGGCATATCCTTGGTGAGCACATTCCGACCAGCTACCATCTTTCGGCTGTGACAACGTTGCCTCAGAATTTGGAAAAACTGTTTCTCCACCCTTCTTCACATTAGACAGATACATCAATACAGTGGCAAGGCGATGGCCACCCATGGATAGACTAACTTTGTCAAGGAGGTAATCGAAGTGTGGTTCATACTTCTCACCATTCTCATAGTGCAGTACTTGTATTGACTCGCCATTCTCTACAGGAAGGAATGTCCATGCAGAAATTCGGGCTTCGATATCAGCAACTATTTCATCCTGTGCCGTCTCGAGGAACATTCCAGAACTCGTTCTGACTTCACTTGCTACAGCTTCACCGGAGTCGTTATCCACTATCAAAGACCTCTCCAGCTTGTCTTTGGCCAGAGTTATCAAATGATCACATTCTTCATCCGTTAGAAATCCCTTGTACAGAAAAGCCCTGGGATTCCACGAGAGCTGAGTGACCCTTGTGGGATCAAATTTCACTGAAGGGCCCCCCCTGTTCAACCCCAGCACCGATCTATGGGTGGCCTTGGCTTCTTGGACCCAACCTTCTTGGACCCAACCGGGCACCAAGGACGAAACAGAGTTCTCGAAACAGAGGAAACAGAGGAAACAGAGAAAGAGCATGGTGAAAGGCTTTTTTGGTGGGCAATCTGAAACAGTGTTGAAATTTATACAATGCAATTAGAGAGTTGAAAGAGGAAGAGAGTTTGTGAATATGCATTGTGGGCGTTTTTTCAGTTTGGTTTGTGGTTTTCGGAGCTTTAAGGATTCAACCAAACGCCCACTGGTTTTGATTTGGCTCTCATAGTTTTGACTTTAAAAGTCAAACCATTTTAATGATTTTAATATTTACTATTTAATATTTAATAAATAATATTTAATATTTAATAATTATTTTTTAATACTTAAATTTTAATATTTAATATTTGAGGTTTAATACTTAATACTTAGTGTTTACTTTTTGATACTGAATTTTTAATATTTAATAGTTAATAGTTAATCTTTAATTTTTATGTTTAATATTTAGTGTTTACTACTTAGTTTGATTATTTAGTATGTAATTTTTAATATTTAATGTTATTTAGTGTTTAATTTTTAATTTTTTAATCCGTTAAAAGAAAAAATAAAAATGAGAACAAGTGGAATATTCTAACCCATATACATAGTTGATCATAATGAATAAAAGAAAAAAGTACTACCAAACCTTAAAAAAACAAAAAAAACAAAAAACTCAATATTCAATGTTTAATGTTATTATTTAATACAATGTTTAATTTTATCGTTTGATATGTAATTTTAAAGTTTAATACTTAACTATTAAATTTTAATATGTCCTTTAGGGAACATCCCATAACTGGATAGATAAGAGAATATTAATATGGCCCTTTGCAAGGATAAGAAGCACTGATCGAGAAATGATTAAATTTTAATATCAATTGTTTATATTAATTGTAATCTTTAGTATTAAATTTTTAATGTTTAATATTTATTATTTAAGTTTTTTTTTTGAAGTTTTAGTTATTTGTTGTTCAATATTTGATATTTACTATCGTCTCCTATAGAAATTTTATAAAAAGGAACGTTCTTTTACAATATGTTATAATATATATATATATTAAAAATGAATATTGTAGATTAAAATTCTTGATGGATGGTGTATACAAGATAAAGCAAAAGTACTATATAATATATTGAAAAAAGTCTTACCTAAGATAATTGATCGTTCTAAAGTAGATGGTAGAGGGTAGAAGGTTATCTGATAGTGTGTTAATTGTCAATGAAATAATAGAAGACGTGGGGCTTAAAAGGAAAATATGCATTATAGTAAAAGTTGGTTGTGAAAAAACATATAATTCACTTATATGGAATTTTATACACTATGATGGAAATATTAGAATTTTAAACTAAGTGGATTAATTAAATGAAGAATTGTATAAAACTGTCAACAATTTTGATCCTTGTCAATAGTATAATAATATCTCAATTCAAGATTTTAAACTACCAAAAAGTCTTAAATAAATGCTTAGTTAGGTACATAAATATACAATACAAATAATTTTCTTAAAAAAGGAAATAGATATTCTCTTAAAGTTGTTAGTTTAATGGTTAATACAAAGCCGAATATATGACTTTTTTTAAGGCATGTAGCTGGTACTAAGACTTGGTAGCTATAAGAATTACAAAATTTTGTATTTGGTTTTACATGTAATCTGAGATAGTTTAAGAAAATTTTAGTTTATAGAAATTAAGTTTCTTAGTCACACTAGATATTATAAGAAACATGTCGACTACTTGTTTAGAAACCTATTCTTCGGAAGTATGTCAAAAATGGTGATTATAGTTATAGTTCTGACATAATAATGAAAATAGTAATGAAAATAGTATTGGTACTAGAAACAAAATATATTATTTTTCTTTTCAAAACTGTTAAATGTTTTTAAAACAACTATAGACATAAATTTAAATTAATATTTGAAAAAATTGAAATAGTATCGTTTAACTAGACACAAAGTTAAATAATTATTAAAATGAAACTTAATTTATCATTTAAACTTAAATAATGTTTAAAGTAAATTATATTAGTGACGACTAAATTAACGTTAGATATTTAAATCAATTATATTAACTTTGGATATTAATTGATTTTAACTTAAATGAATATTAAAATAAACAATATTAACGTTGGTCAATTCGACATAGTTCTAATTTAGATTTTAGTGATGGAATAAGATTTAGGATTTAAATTTCAAAAATATTATTTAGAATCTATTTTAAAATTTGATAATAATATGTAACATTCTATAACTTGAAAAATATCTCAAGTCAAAATTTAAATACAATTTGAGTCAAAGTCATTAGTGTTTCTTATTTCTTAAGTTTTCCACAAACTATCCCACCTAATTTCTATTTAAAAAAATCACATTAAGGTGACCAACACCTTAAATGAAAGTATAGTTTTACAGAATAATCAATCATTAGATAATTTAATTAATCATTTAGATAGCTTAATCAATATTTAGATGGTTGCAATTATTACATTATTCAAATTCAAAAAAAATCACTTGTAAAAGCAAACTTTTACCCATTTGAAGATGCTTTAGAAACAGGTGGTTTATGAGTGAAATGTAAGATGAGATTTGTAACATATCTCTATTTGATCGTTTATAGTTCTTTATCGCTCACAATTTGTTCACGACACTAATAATGCTCGACAACTATCTGATGTTTATCTATAATATCATGTGATGAGTTTGTAGGTCGGTAGTTTCGGTCGGCCGACATGGATCAGAAATATAATTGAGAATTATTGTCTCAATATGGAAGATAACCTCACCTTGAAGATGATTACAAAGGTAATTAACACAAGGGCCTTGGGCCACAAGCAAAGATCCAATTAGAGACCTATAAATAGAAGCACATATCAAAGAAATAGGTAATGTTACTTTAATTTTAAAACTTTTTTTATACTCAGTCCGAGACTTACTTAAATGTTGAAGTGTCTGCAAGAATTTTTTCCAAACAGATACTAAATATCAAGGAGACAACCAACCTAGAAGAAAAATCAGAAGAATCTAAAACTAATTAAAAGAGAACACTAACATTGGCAAGATTCAATTTATGAAGAAGCAAAATAGAAAAATAAATATTTAAGATGTGATGGTGAAAAACTTAAACATACTTCATAATTGTAAATTGGTAGAAGATGGTGTTAAATAATAAAGGAGTGGATATTGAAGAGAAGAGGTAGATGTTAAAAATAAATTAGACATATTAAATCAATTGTTATTATACTTATGTAATTTTGTTATATTTACATAGTTTAATATGTTATCACTAATTTAGTATATTTTAGAAAACTTCTTTAAAATTATATTATACCATTTTTTTATCATATGAGTTACTAAATTACAAAACTTTCGTTTTACAAGTTATATGCTTAATTTTCATTTTTCTTTACTATTACATTGAATAAATGTATTGTATTTAATAAATAATATTTATTACAATATAAAAAATATAATCTAATTTATATATTTATATAAATATTACATTAATTAAATGCTATACTTATAAAGGTTACATTTATTAAATTCATTAAATATATTATGATTAATAAATATATCATTTAATAATTTATTAAAATTTAATATATACACAAACAATAAGCATAATTACTATTTAATACTCATAATAAATATTAAATTAATATATAGTATTAATTGAATATTACTTTAATACGTGATTTCGTTCTATTTTACTTGCATATGTATTAATTTTGTTTTTTTTTAATTTCCCCACTTAATATATGTTTTATATATTATTAAATTAACTATTTTCTAACATTGAATAATTTCTATTAAGAAAACACTACACAACCAACATTCTCACAACTTTTCAGACTTATCATACTCAACCCCACCTTTTTTCATCTCTTCTATGTTATAATAATTCTTTCGAAGTTTATATTGAAGTTCGTATATTGGTTCGAAAAAAGTAATGCTGGCATGTTTTTCTACATATATGATATGATGATATAACATTTGTAACTCATGTAGCTCCTTGCCACCCTGTCCAAGTGATTTAAACGTATCTAACACTTAATTACATACGAACAAAACTTAAATGCAAGAGTATAGAGCAAGTGGTAAAGATCAGAAGATAAATGGAAACAGAAGAACAAAGAAACAGACACTGAGACAATAAAATTTGGGAAAACTGAGTAAATTCACTCAAATTGTGTTCTCTTTCCCCCTTCTTCTACAACTTATTCTGTAACAAAAAAAAAAATAGTTTTTATAGATCTCATCTTAGGGTTTTTTCTGGATTTAATATTCTGATAGCAACTTTACGCATATGGGGAAAAAGCTTGGTCCATGCTTCCATTGTGGAATTGGTGGTAAGTCTTCTTCTTGTTTAGAACTTTTTTTCTTCAATTATTTATTCTTCTTTTAGACATGAGACAGTGAGTTTAAATGATATTTTATATGAGTTTCGATATTTTGACACCGTGTCACTACAATCACTTTATAACTTGACATGGTAATAAATTCGCATAGAGAATGTTATTGAAATTGAATGTAGATTTTAAAATTGAAATAAATTTAGGATTGGGTTCTATTTCCACCTTCCTGAATATCTCTATTTCTGTTGATGTGTCTCTTTTCTTTGTAACTTGAAATTTACAGTTTGAAAATTGCATAATTATGTGAGAGAAGTGTTACAAAGCAAATTGAAAAAAAATTGTCTTTTTTTTCAACAAAATCCTCTTCAATCAATGTTTTCCAATTTTATCTTTACTCTCCTTTTACTATTCACGAGTTAACGTCTCTTCTTTTTCAACAAAATCTTTGCCTTTTACTATTTCGCGATTTAATTTTTTTTTCTTTCCTAACAAAACTTGTATACCTTCCGTAATTTCATCCCATCCTCTTTTAGTCTTTTCCGTGTGGGAGGTTTTTCGGTCACATTAATGCAAATTTGATTTTTTTTTCAAAAAATTTCAAACACAACAGGATAAGACCATTTTACCCTTTGCCACATAATCAAGTACGGCCACATCACAGTTATAATATGTGGTAATTTTATAAGGATTGTCAAAAAATATTTTTTAATACACTTGTTTTTACATTTGAGTAATTATACAACATCTTATGAAAAGTTATGAATGTAAGATTAAACTACTTCAAAACTGTCACGTCTCGATAAATATTTATGGGCACATATGTAATTAGAATAAACCAGCAAAATCGACTACATTATTATGTTATTCAAATTATTTTGTCTAAGAAACTTTCTTTCCAATATATGTATGGTTTCGTAAGTCACTCCACTTTGGCGTAATGGACCAGAAGACAAGCCCGTGTTGTGCAATGCATGTGGATCTAGATATAAGAAACGAGGAAGCCTTGGTCTTGAGGACTATCTACCCAAGAATTTTCAACCTGAGTACTTTGACAAATATAAAGATCTGAAGGGTACAAAAAGATCTTCTTGTTTCAATCTCTTTATGTTACAGATTCAGAGATTCATACTAGTTTGGAATATATTTTTATGTGTGAGGGTTTATTATATTTCTCACAGTTGGTCATTTTTGTTAGCTGAGAAGAGTGCACGTCTATGGAATACTAAGATTCCTACAAGGAAACGTTCAGAAGTGGAGTACAAAGAGATATCACCATTGGAGAGATTCCATATAAGACTACTTCAGATGTCAAAAAATTACTGGAACCCTAATGAGTCATCCTCAGAAGAAGTATTATTGTTGAATAACGCAAATAACTTCATACCTAGTAATGAAATAGGCATAGGATGTGTTATTCTCAAATAATTCTCTGTGATGAACATGTTAAATTGTGCCTTGAGAATCTGCATCATTAGCTAAAGGGTCTGTTGTTTTTTAATATTGAACTTAATTGTCCAATTCAACATTTTTATAAACGTCGAAGCCTTAAATGATGTTCCGCCGATTTGTGTTGTGTTATGAGATAATTTGAATAAGTAATAATGTATGATTGTAATAATGTATGACAGAATGCATCTATTTAAAAGTAGAACTTCACAACTCAACGATTCTAAGATGGGCTACCATCATAGCTGGTCTTTGTACAACTACCCTACACCATCATAACTTCGTACACAACTTTATCTCACACTATATCATAATCATAACTTCGTCAACAATTTTGTCTCATACTCTATCATAACTTGTATCTGTGATAGATATATTATAAGGGTAATGATAGATAGGGTGGCAACGAGGAGAAACCTAGGTGATAGGGGAATATTGTCTGATAATATATTATGTGCACTATTCTGTGAGAAGAAGGAATCAGTGACACTTGTTTTTTTGCAGTACATAGGATATGTAACATGTGTGATGTGTGATAGATGAATAGGGATAAGCATAGTATACCATAACTAACTAACCTACCTATGACCCATTTCTAAGAATTCTATTTAATGGTACTTAATGATAAAAGGAATGTTATGAAGGGGTTTGTGGTATCTATTACATGGAATATATGGTGCTAAAGGAACAGAGTTGTATTTAGGCATGAAGAAGTTTATGTAAAAGAAGTCTTCTACTTGGCTCAACTTAAAGTAAGGGCTCGGATGAGATATTAAATTGTTCGAGATTTGCATACTAAAATTGGTACCAATACCCAATTGGGTATATAAAATTATTGAAATAGCTAACCCAAATGAGGTAGATTTGAAGCTATGGAAACGTGACAGTGTATACATAACAGACCTCCGATTTTAAACTGTAACAATTGTCCCCTTCTATAATGGACTCGTTCTCAAGGCCAACTTTTAGCAACTCCAATCAGAGTCCGGAACTTGAAGCTGCATTTGATGTAGCTTTATCCATACAACATTCTCTAGATTAGTATTTTTCCTTTTTAATTCTTCTGTCAAAGGTTCTGGTATAAAGTCTCCTTCTTCATTCACTAAAGATTAAGCAGATAGTGGCTTGTCATTATATATATTTTTTCAAGAAGAACACAACACTATGAATCTTTGTTTCTGTCTGTAAATCTAATCTGTAGGCAAAATTTCAAATTCTCTACTTGGTCATAACACCTTGCTGCTAATATGTGAAAAGAGGTATTGACCAACGTATTCTCTTTAAAGTTTATCTTTTAAATAGACGAGGTGTCCATATTGATGCTCTTTGGTAAAAATTACATATCGAATAAAGATGAGACTTTTTAATAATTTATAATGTGAATGCAAATCTCATTTTACAAGTTGATTTTGTAAAATTGAATTAACTTAAATATCAAAAACTATTTTAGGCACTCTTATTAGAATGACTGATAAAAGCATCAAAATGCTACAATTTCTTTTTATATTTTATATTTGCAACAATGGTGTAAAATTCTTTTGTGATATAAAGAGATCGTACTTAAAGGGTACTGAAAAACAATACTTTTGACAACAGCCCTAACACTATTTCCATATTACAACTGTGACATATATATGACATGGCAAAACTAGCTTGTATTTTTTGTTAGATGTTAAGTATTGTGGTAATTTTGCATTTTGAAAATTATTTGTTCGAATGGAAAGTGGCCACTAGGATGGAATAAGAAACTAGCGTGAGAAGGATAGGGTGAGAAAGGTAAGAAAAATTTATTAAAAAATATTTAAACTTAATCAAATTATTTATTTGCTAAACATAATAGCATAGCTTCATGTATTATAATTTTATATAAGAAAAAATTACTAATTAATTAATATTTACCTCAGTATTAATAATATCCTTTAAAAAACATTTGGTGCCTTCAAAATATATTCACATATCCTTAAATATATAGCCAAAATCTTCAGTAACCCTGTATTAGTTTTGTTTTTCTTTATTCAGATTAATTGTTAAAAAAATATAACACAATCCAAAATATTATTCTCATCCTCAATTGATGAATCATTCATCAAACAAACTCTCCCAAAATACTTTTATGGATCTAGCTGAATCAACATCAACTACAAAGTGAATGTAACTATTGAAGGAAAGAGAAACAAAGATGTGTTTGGTGTAAACTACCTCACTAAACAAAGAGAAACTATTTCCATTTCATGATCCTCCAGTGACACTTCCACTGAATATCTCAATGGTATCACCATGCACAACATGGTGCCAACGGAAAGATCTATCATCATCCATAACGTTTTGTTTATAGATGAAGAAATACCCTTCTGGTGGCAAATGAAACTGAACCCTCTGGCTCAACTTCTGCAACTCCTTCCTCAACTCTCCCACATTATCAGAGGCATTCACCTCCACTGCAACCTTCTTCATCCCAGTCTTAGGCAACACCATCACCTTCAACTTCTTTGACGCCGGAGACACCGTCGGTGACGCCTTGAAACTCACCTCAATCTCACTGTTCTCGGAAACATCACAATCTCGCAACACTTGATGATCATGCAGTTCTGCACCAGTTGCTGCATGCAAAACCAACCTGTTCACAGGCACAGACACGTTCTCAATCTCCCGGATCTTCTCCTTCAGCTTCGAAACCGTTTCGTTCACGTCCACTTCGAGAGGAACGACGTGCGTTTTGGATCCGGTTTTCATGTTGAGCTGGATTTGGGTGAGTGGAGAATTTATTGAGTCCTTCTTCTCGTCCTTGTCGTAGGATACCTGAAGCTGAATGCTTGTGTTGTGAAGGATTTCAACCTTCCAAGGGTCGTCGTTGTCTTTGAGGAATTGGCCATTGAGGATTAGGGTTTGCTGTGAAACGGGAATGTTGTGATACTTTTGTATCTTCTCTTTGATTTCTTGTACTGTGTCGAAATAACCTATTTCGATGGAGAACGATCTTCCTCTCTGCAGCTCGAAAATTACGTCCATATCCAGCGTGAATGTTGCATGTTATGCCTATGAATGTGCTTAAAAATGTTAACTTCTCTGACTCATTCAATTTTGTTAAAGATGTTCAGAAGGAAAAAGTAATGCTAAAGATTACTATTATTGTTTAGATTTACAAGAGAAGTATTTTAGTGTATACACTAGGTTTACACTACAAAAATTATTTTCTTCACAGTTAAAGCAAATATTTCAATATAGAACTGCAAAAATTATATCCTAATATTAGTTTGCTAATTGTTGTGAAGGAAAATGAGCACATAATTAATTAGGTTTTGAGATGAGGTGGATGAGTGTTATTGGTGAGGTGACATTTTCAAGAGAGAAAGTAGTGAAAGTAGTTCAACTTTCCATTTTTATCCAAAGTTTAAACTGAAAACATGACGTGTCACGAAGTGTTAGATGACAATAACAAAGGGTGCTACGAGAGTTCCATTGCCACAAAAATTTTGACAGTAAGCAAATTCAACTACACTTAATAAAGTAATCAAAACAATTGATAAAATTATTGAAGCACTAGTCATGAAAGACGCACAAATGCACAAGTTCAGCATGGGAAAAACAGAAAAGGGACAAAGAAATTGTTGAAGCAATTAAGAAATTCTACAAAAGAAAGAAGAAACAGACCTCAACAATCCTTGGTCTAGTTTGCTTTACCTCCTCCTGAAAAGTGTAAAGTTTTAGACCTGAAGCCAATATTATTTTAATTAACTGCGACCACCCAAAAAAAAAAAACACTGAGTGCTGATAAAAAAAAAATCAAAAACACTGAATACCCATAAAAATTAAAGTCAAACCCACAATTCGACTTGATGAACTAAAGAACCCTCGAAGAGAATTAATAAAAATGTGATTGTTATGATTTGAAATGAATCGGTATGTATGTATATAAATTGATTTCCTTCGTATATATGATAAAAGAGGGAAACTGGGAAGAGGAAGAACAAAAGATGTGAATGGATATATCACCTTCGAAGAGGAGGACAAGCTTTATTTGTGTGACCAAGGAAGAACTTCATTTTTTGACCGGTGATGAAAAAATGTGAAGTCCATTTTCCATGACAATGTGGTGTGTGGAGTAATTGGATTTTAAATGAATTAAAGAGTATAAAACTTGTTTCTAAAATAGAGATCCATTTAAATTTGAACTTGTTTTAAAAGACATTTGCTTTTTTAGTGTGGAAAGTAGTGTGAATTAAGTGAAAAAATATAAGTCTTAGCAGAAGTTAATTTTAAATCTAATTTAATTTTATAAAATTGATCTGTAAAGTTAAATTTATACTCAGTTTAAAAAGTTAGAATTTTTAACTCATAGAAACTAAAAAATCAAGAAACTAAAAAAATCAAGAAAATAAAATGTAAAAACTTAAACAAGTTTAATGTAACTCTCCTAACAAAATAAAAGTAAAGACTTGAAAAAAAATGTAAAATATACAATTAAATTATCCTATAACAAATTACATAATTCAATAACTAAAACAACATTTCAAACTATAACTAACAAAAAAAAACACTTCAAACAATTTATGAATTTGTCTAAGAAAAAGAATAGGAGAATAATGTTCATTGCAGTTGCATCAAATATTTGGCTTCAAAGAAAAATGATCATTTTTAAAAAATAAAATTAGTTATACAGGAAATTTTTAACTTAGCACATAATTGACAAACAAGTAAAGTTATACTGATTAGTATTTTTATCCAAAGTAATGTATCCATACTAAACACTATATTTTTCTAAACATTCTTTGATTTTTGAGTTTAAAAGAGCATTTTTTTCAAAAAAAAAAAAAGTGTTATTTTTTATATTTAAGTATACATTTTTAATTTCTTAACATTTTTTAAAATATTTTATGATGTATATTTTATTTTTCATGTTAAAAAATATTTTTCAAAATATTGAAGAAATAAAGATAGGTTTCAGAAAATGCATTTCAAAATATGAAACAGTTTTATGATGAAATTGAATACACCCAGTATACTTTGGTTTTTTTATTTTTTTTTACGATAAAATTAAAAGTTGAAGTACAGTGAAGAGTTTATTTTTGTAATTAAAAACATTTTTTTAATTTTTGTAAAATATGTTAAAATAGTCATTTTCTCATACCTAAAAATTATAGTACGTTTCAAATATGAATTAACCTAAACTCCGATTTACCACCTTATACAAAGGTATTGAATTTAGGGGAAAATTTCCCATTCTGGTGCAATTTTATTTGAAAATTCCTAGAATAGGTAAAAAAAATTTTAATTACTACCTTGGATAAATCGTGTCATGTCATCGCGATATCATTACAAAGAAATTGTACTACAGTGGCACGATTTTGTTTAGTAGTCAGTGAAATTGTGCCAACATGACACGATTTTATGAGTTAATTAAAATCGTGTTGATGTGGCACGATTTTAGTGTATTTTTCCTGAACTGAAATCGTGCTGATGTGACACAATTTCAGTGTATTTTTTCTGAACTGAAATTGTGCTACCTCAGCACGATTT
>Ga0099824_1003304_pt1 | contig 23567 bp, 8 predicted proteins | sample SiratrowhiteBW_FD_76837 | JGI IMG/M metagenome (GOLD analysis project Ga0099824, IMG submission 76837) | Root nodule microbial communities of legume samples collected from California, USA - Siratro white BW | ecosystem: Host-associated > Plants > Roots > Nodule | place: USA: California... | reverse complement strand
TATATATATATATATATATTAAATATAGAATCCCAAAGTGCATCTTTCTTAATTACTACTATTAATAAAGAGTTCTTAAATAGTTTTTTTTTTTAAGAAAAAAGGTATCAAAATATGTTTTTTCTATGTGAAGATAGTTAGGGAAAATTGCAACTCGAAGAGGTATACATTGCATGGGTGTGTTGGAGCCATATGTGTACATATAATGAAGGATAATTTTTCTTTTTTTTTTTTAATTTTGTCATCTAATCCTTTGTGTGAGTATGACATAAAAAGGGTGTAAATGTTGAATGTATGAGATGCAATGATATATACCCTGCAACAAAAATTTAAATACAGAAAATCTAATGAGTCAATAATTAACGAGTCATTAGTAATGACAAAGAAAATGTTCCTAAAACCTGTTGAGATACTCCTATTAGAAGAAGTGAATAATAAATGAGAGTTAGAGAAGGGTTTTATAAAAGTTACGCCTCTACTCTGAGTACCCAAAATAAAATTAAATTTGAGAAGATCTTATCCCAAAATGTCAAAACAAAAATTTTAGAAAACATTCGTGCTGATCACGACATAAAAGGACTAGAGGGAAAATCAACTTATAAAAAATTTGATAAATTTATGTTGAATGTTAAGAATTAAAATGCATTTTTAAAGGAAGACATTATTATGATCATATTTAGAGAAATACAGTGGTTATCAAAGTTGCTAATAGTATTAGCAAATATATGTGAATTAAATTTTTCATATTTTTTTTTCACAACATTTGAAATGGATATATATATATATATATTAGATTTTCTTGTTCACATTATTACAATAAACATGATTTATTTTTAATATTAATTTAATCTATTATCAAATATATTGTGAATTATTTAGTATATGATTATTAAACCGATCAAAACTCTATCATGGATAAAGTTCTATAGATTGGACACATATTTTACGTTTTCAATCACTTAGTCTACTTTTCTCTTTATCATATAATACTATCGTATATTAGTGTAAATTATGCTAATTACGTCACCATTTTTATGTTAGACTATTAGAAATATAACGTAAAAATATGGTGTGACATTTTTGTAAATATTTCAAACTTATCTATATTAGATTCCATAGGGTCCAATCTTATGATATTTTTCTCTAAAATTTATTTTTCAAGTTTTTTGTGATGCAAAATTATCTATTAAATTATCATAATTAATTTAATTTAAAATATCTTTTTCAATAGACAATAAAGTTAATCAATTTAAACTTTGATCTTTGTTGAGACATTGTTGATCTTAAATAAGATTTTATTAGTTTAAGTTTTGAAAAAATCTCTTTTGCTAAAGCAACTGATACTGGAATTGTTAACATTATTCTATATGTTATATATACATTTGAAAAAGAATTTATTCTTTTTATATAATTAAAAGAGTTTATCATTTTCCAATCCTATACTCTCCTTTAAGATATTTAATTCTGAAAATAAATCTAAGGCATCAAGATCCAACAAATTATCATATTTCAAATACTTTTTAAAATTTAAGCATTTTTTTTTCAAAAGTACACAACCCAATAACTTTAATTTTTCAATACTAAATAAAAAATCAAAAACATCTTCATATATTTTAAATTATTCAAATCTATTTTGGAGTGTGGTAATTTCTTTTTATACAATATATAAAAAATAATCAAAGATGACTCTTAAGGTGATTTCATAAGATTAAAAAATATAATATATATCACACTGAATATATAAAATGAGACTAAGTTAAAAAGATAAAACTTGATTGTTAAGACAATGAATTGATCTTAGTATCTTGTCTTGAAGTCTCAAGTTTCCTACTATCTTTCAATCATGTCCTTCTGTAAGTCTTTAAATATAATTTATAAATTCTAAATTCTCTTCCTTCAATCTGTACAAATTATTTTAAGATTAATTAACGAATAATGAAAAATAAAAAAATGAGATCAATTCATCAATCTCATATTATTTTTACCTAATATTGATGTACTCAAAAGGAGCAAAAGTGAACACAAACTCTTCCTCAATCTATCTACCGTTTAAATTGAAATAATATTGTGGAAGAACAAAGAGACATAGGAAGGAAGCCACTCAAATTGAAATAACATTGTGGAAGAACAAAGAGACACAGGAAGGAAGGAAGGCAGGAAGGAAGGAAAGAAGGAAGGAAGGAAGGAAGAAAAGAAGGAAGGAATGAAGGAAGGAAAGAAGGAGGGAGGTAAATGAAAAAGGAATGAGAGAAGTGAAAAAGTCATATAATGAAATGACATATAAAGGAAATGATATTGGAATATAGGAAAGAGATAGAAAAAATTAAAAAGTTTTGATAGGTAAGATTCCTTGATTGTTCAATTTCTTTTTTAAAAATATTATTAATTTATTATAAGAAAGTTTCAAGAATATTATTTATAGTACCAATATAAATTTAAAGTCATTAAATAATATTTCTAGCACAAACTTAAAGTCAGTTAGAATATTTTAAATTTTTAATTAATTTTTTTAGTATAATTTTAAGATTATATATATTTTTTTATTTTATAATAATATATGAGTATTAAATTTTTTTGAAGCCTTAAGACCTAAAGCAGTTGTTTTACCTGCTTGTGTTTGAGCCACCCCTACCTAAACATCAACATTTGCATCGAAATGATGTAAACGTCCAATGTAAATGTGTATGTTTACATTGGTCCCCAGGGCATTCGATAGAAAATTGATTAAAATGGGACACAATGCTTCTTCTTTGTTGTATTTTCGACACTTGTTTTCTCTTTGTTTTCTCTTCTTCTTCGGCAACAACGTGATTGGGTCATTGTATTGTTGGTGACCATCTTAGTGTTCTAATCCCGTCCATGTGTCTTGTTTGTACTGGTGAACGTTTTTCTCCAATTGCATTGAAACATTTGTGGATCAAAATACATCATTGAGGTAGGTGCTTTATATTTTTTATTTTATTATTGAAATTGAAATCATGATTGTTTTTGGAGATCTTATTCACAATAACCGTATGAATGTCTCTATTGAATTTGTTTGATATTGTAATTTCTTATTAACTTGAAATTTGAAATATTGAAATTATTTTTTTTTTGTAGCAATGAATATTGTTAGATGTTTAAGATTGGAACTTTGACTATACTAGCCATAAAAATTATTGGGATCAATTATTGATTTTAGTCAAAGTGACTAAATCATTTAGTCATTAGTTTGTTCAAAATTTTAGAGATTAAATTATAAAAAAAATTAAATGCATTTTAGGAAAATTCTAGAGTAAAATTTAGTTTAGATAGACCATAGGACTAAGATGTATTGTAGTTCTTTTGGTTGATGTCCTTTGTTTTTGTTGTAGTAATTTTACTTAAACTAAATATAGCATTAATGCACACGTTGAGTGAACCTTAGTTTTTATTAAAGATTTAAAGATTTAGTACAAATAGTTAAATATTAATATTTGTATTAAATATTTATTTTTCACAATTTATTAATACATAGACATTATAAGTGTAATTGGTAAAATTTTGGTTCAAATTATTTTGTATTATTATACAACTACATACTTGATTGTGGTGCTTTGTTACCACTTTATTTAGAGATTAATGCGAATGTGGCAAAATTTAATAAAATCTAAAATTATATTAAAATTTTATAAAATACTCTCACAGAGAGTACACTAAAAGTTTACTAGGTATGACTTGATAAAATGAAGAATTACAAACATTCTCATCCCTAAGGTATAGATACTTAAACCTACTATATTCTTAAAAAAAATAGACACTCACTGCAAATATTCTTGAACGATCTTTAAGGCACTGTTTACTTCTGAAGACGGATTCACGCTTGTAATGAAAGTTTGCATTTCAAGAAATAAAAAAATATTCTTTAAAAACTAAATTCGAGAATACATCCTTGTAATATTATTTCTTTGCAAAACATCAAAGATTTGCGGGGTGAACAAATTGTGATTACATTTCGTATATATTTAATTTATTAATATTTATATTATAATAAAATAAATATAATTAATTATATAATATATTATATTATTAATAATTATTAATAAATAATAATAAATTTAATAAAATTATAAAATTATAGTAAAAATAAAATATTAATAATATTAATATTAAAAACTAAAAATAATAATTATAATAATAAAAATAAATTTATAAAATAACAATATTAATAATAATAATTTAATTTTTATTTATAAATAGTTAATAATCTTATAATTTCAATAATTAAAATAATAATAATAATAATTTAATTACACTTAACAAATTAATTATATTTAATTTTAAATTAATTTTAACTATAATTTTATTTACTAAAAAATATTTTATGAGTTACATATATTACATTATTCACAAATTTTTATAAACTTTTAATTCAAATTTCACTATATTTCTCTTAATCTAAACAACTCAACTTTCCTCTCGTTCTTATATCAAATCAACTCCTTTAAATTTATTTTCTAATCCAAATATATCCTAAGTGCTTGACTTGCTTGAGTTATCATTATGCTTCTCTAAACTTCATTTATAGATATTGAAACTAAATTTATGCAACTTGAATTGGTTAATTTCGTTTTCTGTAAAATCTCATATCTTCGTTTTGGTGTTAGATGCTTGCAACCAAGACCTTGAAATCTGATGCTCAAATCTTCAATCTGGTACTAAATATTTGAAACAAACTCGCATCTTTAACGTTTTCTGTGTTACTTTTGAAAAAAAACTAGGTGTAAAACTAAATAACTTGATTTATTGCTTCAATGTTTTCAAATTTTTTGTATCATCACTTTAGTACCAAACACTCAATGAATAGTGACTAAAAAACCTATACTTGAATCTTTAATATAGCCCTCAAATCTTCAGTTGTCCTCTTACTTTTGTTTCGAATCTATTAAAGATGAAAAACTAAAATGAAGTATATGCAAAACAAATTAAAACAACAAATGATAAGAGCAAATTTAATCTATTCCAAAAAATACGTAAACCTGAATGAAAAAACAGGGAAAGATAAAATTATTTTGATGTTAGGTTTTTATTGATAAAATGTGTTTTATCTTTTATTTAAAATTCAATTAAGTTTATTTTTGAATAATCTTTACTTTTAAAATCTTGTTTTAAATACAAATTAATATCAAATTTGATTAAAGCACAACCGTGAGTTATAAATAGTCTTCTTAGATAATGGAAGATCAAAATTATAGGATTCAATTTCATATGTAAACATTGTTGGTTTTATAATATACTGAATTATTTGCAATCATCCTGATTCAACATATGATGTGAGTGTTGTTAGCATATTCATGTCAAAGTTTAGAGCGTGCACAATGATCTTAAGTGGATCCTGAGGTACTTAAAAAGAGAACTTAGTAAAGTTCTAATTGATGAGCTAGAAGAAAGGTTAAAAATACTCCAGTTGAAGGATATGTAGACTCAAATTGTGTCAAGTGTTTGGACACTAGAAAATATTTCATAGGATATCTTTATAACATGTTACAACATTTAGTTGAAGGTTGATATGTAAAAGATAATGACTCAGCCAGCAACTAAAGTTGAGCATATTCTCACGACATAAGTTTCGAAAGAATCACTGTGGCTAAGGGAAATAATTAAGTTGAGATATTTTTTACTTTTTTAAACGAAATATTTATTCAATAAAAAAACATTTGTTCTCCGTATATAGTATGATTAACAAAAAAGCTTCCTTTTCTAAATATACATGATTAGAAAGTAAATACTTATCAATATTTTTACTGTGTTTAGATCATAAAAGAGGAGGATGAAGACACATATTTTCGCAAAATCAGTGGGAACATCCGATTTAGATAAGGAAAAATGCAGTAAAAGACACATATTTGAGTAGAAACAGCACAAACTTAACTTTCTTCACAACTTTGTGAATAAAAGCATGAATGGTTATTGCGTAGAGCATAACACGCATAATTAATTAAGCTATATTCTTTTATTATAACTTGTGTAAAGAAATTTCATAATTAATTATCAGTGTCACACGATAGATTATAAGTGTTTTTTTATTTTTATTTTCTATAATAATAATAATAATAATGATAATAAATAATTTAAAATATAATATTAATAATAATAAATTGAAGTATTAATAGCATAGAAATTTATCTTACAGTTTCTCCTAATCTAAACTCTTACTTTTTCCTCTATTTTTCTTTTTTTTTTGGTTCTTTTACTCTCTTAGTTTTCATTATTCCATTCAAATAAAATATTAAAAGAATTTGTTTTTTCTCTGGAGTATGTTGGACCTTTAACTTATGAGTGTAATAAGGCCATTTATTACCTAAAAGCAAAGCAACATATGTTTATTCTAATTTTTAGAAAAAGGAGTAATGCTTTATTAAATTGGATCGAGAAGCTACTAACAAGAATCAAAGAGCCACATAATACCGCAGGTTTGGTTTGAGAAAGTACTTTTATTTATACCTTTATGTATTCTTTGGTACAATTTTATCTTTTAATAAATAAAAATAATTTATTTATTTATTAAATAAAATAATTAGTTAATTTTTTTATTTTAAAATAGTTAAATAACTTATCTTTCTATAATAACGATTATATAATATTTTTAATATTATTTTTACAAAATTATATATATAATTTTAAAAATTTTATTAGTTTTTTTAATTAATTTTTTTAATTAATTATTCATTTATACCATCATACATCTATACTATTATATAGAGAGGGAACTTTATTTGCTAACTTCTTTTATTGTAATCTTCTAATTGAACGATTTTAGCTTTTACCGATAAAAATAATTATTTATTTATTTATTTATTTAATAAAATAAGTAATTAAATATTTTTTATTTTAAAATAATTAAATAGTTTCTCTTTTTAAGAATAATGGTTATATATATATATATTTATTAAATTGTATTATTTTTCTTTTTTTAAATAATTATTCATAAAAATAATAAAATTATATATATTTTAATATAATAAAAATGTAAATACACATGCGTCCATGTGTTTTTGCTAGTTTTTAATTATAAAAATATTATTTTCAAAACTTATTAAAAAATAATAAAAAGTATCTTTTTACTTTTCTAGATTTTATTATGTACTTTCATCATACATAGTTCTTTTTAAAGCAAACAATAGAGTAAAATTTGAATAAATCAAAGTAAAAGTCGAAAACATTTTCTTAAGCTAAACAATCCCTTAATTTCTCATTGTGTATAATATAATGCTCGCTTCAATTTCAAAGAAAACAGAAAAACACACTTAGCTCCTCATCGGAGATGCTTAGGCCATTTTTAGTATTATTCTTTAATTAGTGTTGTTGTACCATTTGCCATTGTATGATATATCCACTAATCAGACATTATTGTATCTGTATAAACAAATATTCCTAAACCTTTTGCTGCTGTTGGAAAGTGAAAAAGAAGAATTTCAAACAGAAACAAAATCTCTATCCTTTGGCAAATGTTTTCAGTAACACAGTGATGTGGAAAATTTGAAAAAAAAAAAAAAATGCACAACAAAGAATAAATGAACAGCTTCAACTGAGGAACAGTTTGAAGCTATCATCTGTCACTTCACTTATCTATTAATTTGCGTGCACGCTGGTTGGCACCTTTGACTCTAGAATTCAGCTCATCAACATCGTCACTAAGATGATCAAGAGCTTTGTTTTGCCTGCAGTTATCATAGTACATTCACCATTAGTGAAACAAATAGTTTTCTCACATAACACAACTATTCACAACTATGTCATTTACAACGTCCATATTTTTCATGACAGTGACTCTTCAGCATTCAACTATAGTCAAATTTTCGCACATTCACACATTGAACGATTTTAAGCCATGTTATGAAGATCACACATTGAGTATACCCATCTAATGACTATAATGCATTCATATAATTAACAATTCTAAACATACCCTAAAGATCATACTGTTTATACTCTGTTTCGGTAAATAAGAGTTGAAAATTTCTTTAAATTGTGGATCTTATTAAGTTTAATGACCAACTTAACTTCACAAAGCAAGATTTGCACCTCACTTATATAATTTGATTATATCACTGGTGGAAGATTCAATACACTGAATCCGGTTCCTACTGTTCATTTATGTAACACAAATCTATATTGGTAAGAATAGTTATTGAAGTATTACAAACAATTTACCTGTCAAGTTCAGTTCCCATGCCAATTGCCATACCCTTCAAATCACCCAAGATGTCGCTTAGATCCGAGAGTGCATCGTCTTGTTTAGCTTTCTCATACTGTTTTAGTAACACCATAATGAAAATGTTACTTGAGAAAAACCAATGCATAATAGGCATAACATAACATAGAGCAAAACACTTACATCCACTTTCTGATAGGTAGTGGCAGATTCATTAGGAGGTGTGGTAGGGGCTGAGCGTCCCTTAGGCAAAGGACCTAAACCCAACTTCTCCCTGTCTTCCTTATTATGTATATCCTTTTTGCCCTCTTTATCTGTTCAGATACCACATTCCATTATAGTATTCTATGTTGCCTGGCCTATGCAAGAAAATAAACAAAATTTTTGAGTTGTAAAAGTGAAGGATGAGGAACATAAACCTGGTGTAATTATAGGGCCTTGGATATTCTTGGTCTTCTTTGGCTTCCAGGGTTTGGAGAACATGCCCCCAAGATTGTTCAAGAGTTTTTCACCCTGAAGATCACAATTTCAGTTTTTGGAACTATAAATACCACACTAGAGTTACAAACTAAAACGAAATCATAAGAACGTGAGTGGTCAAAATGCACATAATGCACATAATGAAGTTTGTATTAAAGATTATTTAAGTTGTCCAAGTTGAAAATGGTGAAGGCCATTAAAATGTTATTTTCCAAAATGCTGCCTTATTAGAGATACAAATAAACTCTTCATGATATCACAGAAAAATAACCTAAACTTTGAACTCAGAAATGAAGCAGATATACTCATACCCTACTCAAATCCTTCTCAGTGTCAACAACCATATTGTGGGTCCTGGTAATCTGCTCACCCTGCTCGTTCAACATGTCAAGGGTCCTTGTGGCTTCCTCTTTGATGTCCTCAGCAATCCTCAAACAATTGTTGACACTCTTTGTTGTCTCCTCAGACTTGTACACTGCATAGTTTTCCAGCTCCTGAACACTTTGGTTCTCTAGCCCCCCAGAGTCACGGAAACCATTCTTGTACCTGTCTTTGTCTTTTGATGCAGTGGAGGAAGGCTTCCTCCCCCAATCATCATCATCTTCATCGAAATAGTTTCCTTTCGATTTTGGAACCGGGAGGACAGGTTCCGAAGCTGTTCTTTTTTCTGCAGTAAGGGTTGTCTGCTTCTCCGCTTCAGCTGGTGGTGGCGCTGCTTTTCTAAACCCAAACATTTTTCACCTTCTAGCACAATCCAACAGTATAAAAACAGAAAACGTAAATTAAGTAATTAACAGAGTTTAATTTTGATACACAAGTCAAAAGATTTTCACACATTCAATTTAATTAGAAATCACCATAAGTATGATAATGCACAAATAGAAGACACTCTAAAAAATTGTTATACTATTAGTACATTCTAATTAAATACATCAACATACATCATTACTTTACATATTACATTGATGGTATTTTGAAAACCACTAAGACTGATTTACTAAATGTCAGTGCTGTAAGAAATCTGAACCACAAATAGATACTTACTAAAGATAAACAGAAGCATAAACATTCAAATTCAGAAAAAAAAAAAAGAAAATAAAATAAAACTGGCCAAGTTAACATTTTGGTGCATGCCCAGAGAACCCACGATAACTACTACAAAAAAAATGATTTAGCAACTAAGGGGAAAAAAAAGTCGACAATGAACTCCTGCATCTAGGTTACGTTTGATTTCTATTTGCAAAGACTACTTGTGATTTTCAAAATACAACTAAACAATGTTGTTTAGGCAAAGGAGATAGACAAAATGTGGAATTGGGGGAGGAGATGTTGAATAAGATGTACATAGAAGAAAAAAAGGTGATAAAGTATCTGGTAGTAAAAAATTCTGTTTTTTGTTTTTCAAAACACTTATTTTGGATGAGAAATTGATTTTTGAATAATGTAAAATGGTTTCAGAAAACCGTCTCAAAAACCGGAAAGATACTCAAACATAACATGTCCTAAATTTTTAAAATCACTAGTTTACTTGCTGAAGAAGGTAACATAACACAACCAATAACACACCACAATATGATAAAATTCCGTGCTTTCATGAATCAAAGTGCCCATGCTTCAGAAACAGTAACACAAAGTAAAACAAATGCAATTAAAGAAACCCATCATGCAGAACGCAGCAAACCTTGTGAAAGCTGAAAAATTGTGAGAAGGGTACCTGAATTTTGAGGCCAACAAGGTTAGTTTGGTATGGTTCGTGGTACACAAACCCAAATGTGGCAATGGGTTTGCGCACTAAAGAGGAACAGGGGATGGTTGAAACTGAATGCAAGAGACTGAGAATTGTGTTTGTTTCGTTGAAAAATAAGAAGCCGATGAAAGGTGCCGCGAAAAAGCAGAGACCCAAGCTTTGTTTCAACCGTAAACACATTTGACAATTTTAGTTGTTACAAAGCTAAAATTAATTTTGACTTAAAATATTAAGATTAAGAGCATTTTTTCTTTAATTTTTTTAATTAGTTCACCGTATAATTCTTTTAGTCCTGATATGTATTAAAATTAAACTCCACAATCATTTATTGATTAAGATGAAATCATTTGTACTAAAAAACAAATACGATTTTATTATATATTATTTTATTTTATTGAGTTAATTTAATTAATGTAATAATTTTATTATGTTATATATTGATTTTAAATTTAATATATTTTTATATATACCATGTTTATTTATGTTGTTTTGTTTACATTTGAAAACTTATTTAAGATATTTAAAGTAATCTCGAAGGAACTTGAAGTCAAAGAAACAAATTAGATGTGAGAGAGAATTTTGAAAATTTTAAAATAAAAAATAGAACTTCAAGAGTGAAGGAAAAAAGTTTTAAGAAATATTTAAAAACGAGTAAAACAAAAGAAAAATAAATAAAATGGTTTTATATAGATTAAATGGTATATTGAAAACTGCATATAAGAAAGGACTTATCTTTATGAATAATTATAGATATACAGAATGATCTATTTTAAGGTGTCTTTTTTTCTAATAATTTGAACAACTATATATAAATTTTTTGTAAAGAAGAAAAGTTTGTAAGACGAAAATACTTTAAGATTGATAGATAAATATATTTTCAATAGCTAACTATGGGTAACAATGCAAATGTAAATTTCAGGGGATAAAAAAGTTCAAAAGAAACCATATGAATAAAAGAAACCTATGAGTTCAATAGTTTTGTATCAAAACATAATCTATTTTGTATGTTTTGAAGCATCTAAAAAGAATATCTGTCAAAAAAAATTACAAAACGATTAATTTATAAGTAGTTTTTATAAAATGGAAAAACAAAGGGCTAAAACCTCAATCGTATTTATGTTTAAATATATTATTATTAACCTAAGGTGATTTTTAGACAAATAATTTGGATTGATTTAAACAAAAGAGTATTTTTTTTATGAGTAGATACATTGTTAGTATAAAGACATTGTATACTATAATTCAATCATAAATTTGTCATTTAATTCATAATGTATTTGAATTCAACTCTACTTTTATACATAATTATTTATTTGATAGATGATCTTTTAAATAATCTTGAATAAACTAAAACTGTATAATAAAATAATAAACAATTATTTGAATTTTCTCGTACACCTTAATGAGAAAGTAACTATAAAGATTATAATTATTATTATTTGCGTAGAATAAATATATTAAAACTATTTTATATATTTCTTTAAGATCGAAAAAAATAGAAACTCGTTTATTTGCATTGTATAATCAAAAAATATATATATTTTTTTTTATAAAAAACTTTCGGCTTCTGTAGTCCAAACGGATTACAATATCTTAAACTCTAATAGTATGTTTGTTTCGCATGATTTGCCAAGACACAAAGTTAGCAAGGATAGAAAATTAAAAAAACGAAAAGAACTTTTTCAAAAAACTCAAACTTTGTACTCTTAAAACTTTACATCTCTCTCTTAGAAGATATTCTCTCTCTAAGAAGATATTCTATCTCTTTAAGAAGATATTCTGTTTTATTTTTATAATAACCACCAATTATCTTTAAGAAGATATTTTCTCTCTAAAAAGATATTTTATTTCTCTAAAAAGATATTTTGTTTTATTCTAATAAAAACTACCAACTCTCTCTCTCTTTAAGAAGATATATACGTTTATGAAAATCACCATCTCTCAAACAAATCATTTTTAAAATTTTCTACCTTCTCTCTAGATTTGCGATCTCATATATTATCAGATTGACAATCAGAAGACACCCCTAGATTCCTAGCGTTGAATAGATCAAGAGTGTTCGATCAGATTCTTGAATAGAGTTAGATTGCCCGTGATTTTAAAGTTTTTGAGTATCTCTACTCTATAGAGGTAAGCGAAGCTAGTTTGAATGTTTTTAATAAATATTGTAATTACTTGTTTTGTGAATTTGGGAAAGGGAAGCTAGTTTGAATTAATGATTTGGATGAATTTAAACCGAATGAGTGTTTATGTATTGTACGATGTAGTATCAATGTTTGTGAATGATGTGGTGTGTGATCGAGACATAATATCTTCAGGAAAGGAGATACCAGTGTTGAGATTATTAGGATGTGCATTGTTTGGGGATTCCTAAGGAGGTATCCTGACTCTACTGGTACATTGGATTCACATGAATGAAGATTACCAGTTCGTGAAGAGTCGAAGGAGGTTCATATGGTCCTGTCCGAGGTTTGAAATATGAGCCCGATTGAAATAGAACATATGGATTAACCCTGTGCATACGGGATCTGAGGTTTGAAATATGAGCCCGATAGGAATAGACTGTTCTGAGGTTCGAAATATGAGCCCGATCGAAACAGTTGGGTGGTATATGACAGGTGCACACCTCTGAGTCTAACTCAATGGACGAGTATCTTCCGGAAGTAGAGAGTCTAGTGTCTTTGTTTGTGGGTCAGTGTCTGTGTGATGTGAAATGAAATATGAAGGATTGAATTGTTGTTGTTTAGTTGAGATAGAAATCCAATTTACTAAAATATATATTTGTTTGAAACTCTCTAGCTTACCCTTCTTTTTGTGTGTTGTTTGTTTTGTTTTTAAAACTGCGATGATCGTGTATATTACACGTGAGCAGAGGATTTGACAGGTGGTGTGAGTCCCAAGTGAATGGTTGGAGAAACTTTATTTTATTTTATTTGTAATTTTAAGTAGATTATTAAATCTTATTTGGAGAAGTATATTTTCAAATACATGGTGAATGTATGAATTTTTATATTCAAGTTTATTATATAATTTTTATGCAATAAAGTTCTTATTATATGAAAAATATGGGATGTTACAAAGGCCAGATCATAACTATCTCAAATTTTAAAAACTAAAAGCATAATTAAATTTTAAATATACACATTATATTACATGGTGTGTTTGCATACAGAGTGTAACACTCAAATATATATATATATATATATATATATATATATATATATAACATACAGTGAATCCAGTAGAGACAAACAAATTTTAAAATAAAGTTTATGATTTTTTACATACTTCTGTTTATATATATAGTACAATCATCATAGTTCACAAAAAAAACAAGAAATGCAAGGGTAAGTTAGTGAATTTTTTTGATATCATACTCAATACATGCAAAAAGAACAAACCATATTAGTTACTCATAAGAATTCTTAAAAGATTAACATATAAAGTTTCAATACTAAATGCATTTTCATTTCAAGTATTCATATTAAAATCTTACATGAATGGAGTACATCACATCCAACGTTCACACGTGAACCACATCACACATATCGACAACACATGGACCATATCACTCATATAGGCTACATATGGACCTGTCGTTTTCTGGAAAACTCATTAAGTATGCCCTACCAGAGACTAACATATGATCCAATACCGAGGACTTAAATTCAGCAAATCTAAGAGAAATAACTAATCCAATACCCAAGACTTAGATTACCAGCTAATATAAGAGAAATGACTAATCCAATACCCAAGACTTAGAGTGCTAGCGAATCTAAGATAAAGGATCAGGATAAATTCAAACATCCAATACCAAGTGTCTACCAATGATCCTAGTGTGTATGAATCCCTCATCAACTTCTTACCACCTGATATCTTAGTCTACGTAACTTAGATCATTAGTGAAGCTAGAGGATCCATGTTAAACATAGATATTCTATATTTAATATACACAAATAAGCACAACTCATACATTATCCCAAATGTATGACATCAATTTCATCATTCACATCAATATTCAATCAATCCACAAATCATATTACCCAAGTATATTTCCATCATCAAAATAATACTTAATTACTTCATCATCAAAATTTATTGTTCCAACAAGTTCACACAATAATAAAATTAAATATTTCATCAAATATCATCCAAGAACTTCTTTACCACTGTAACAATCTACTAAATTCATTCAAATCAGTTATATCTATATTTTCAAAATTAGTTCTCCCTAGTACTATTGTTTCATTTCAACCAAAATGGTTATATATGAAAATATAATTCATTCATCACACATCATATCAATTCAATCAAAATCTCTCACATACTATTTTCTAACATCGTTACTCAAATCGGGTCAATTAATCACACCAAATCAAGATAATCATACTCATTCAGTGCTCAAGGACCAGTAAGACCTCCAAGAAAGACTTGAGCACTGATAATCACATATTCAAGTTTTTTTATCTTAGAGTTCTATTTAAAAGTAATTAACTAGTATAAAAGCAGGTTACTAGTTTTCCTTACCTGATGATGATCTCTACAATAGTTCTTCCAACACCCGACAGAGATACTAATCCCAAAATCTAAGGATCTCGAATAAGTTATCAGAACAAAACCAAATTTTAGTATAATCTTAGTTGAGAGAAATATTTTTCTCAAGTGTTCTTGTTAAGATTGATAACAAAATTTCCTATCCCAACTTAACTTTAAATAAATATAACATTCACAACATAGATAAGCGAAAACTACACAGTAATATGCGTTATTTCTTTTCATATAGTGCACCATAAACAATTTATAGGTAATTAAGTAAAGCATTAATTTGGTTTGCAAATAGAGAGGCGTTGTTAATTTAATTTTTTCATAGAAAATTAATTTAGTGTTCAAATACGTAGAAATGAAAATTAACTCTTAAATATTATTGTTTAATGAATAAAAATAGTTCTGATTCAAGCTCTAATAATTCTTTCAAAATTATATTTTAATGATAAAATAATTTTATAAAACTTAGTAGTTGCAGCACTCCACTTTTTCTTTAAACTCAAAATATATAAAGGCTATCTCGTAGTATTCAACACAATTAAAGGGTTTTTAAAATCCAAAGAGTGTTGTAAAAAGCAAACACTACAAGAAAAAATATTTTTAGTGGAGGTTATATTTAGCATTTTTGAGGGTTTTAATCCCTATTAAGTGCATTACCCGCAGTTTGATTGTTAGCGGGTAAAACCACCGTCGTTAAAGAGTTATCGACAGTTTTTAATAACTCCTGGAATGACAATTTTAACTCCCGCTATTTTCGAGGGTTTCAAACCCTCGTGATTTCTGGGGTTTCAATCCCCGGTATTTCCGGGGATTTCAAATCCCCAGTATTTCTGGGGGTTTCAAACCCCCGATATTTTTGGCGATTTCAAGTTTCATTATTTTCAATAGTTTCAAATTCCGTCACCAGTCAAACGCATCTATTGTGTGCTTTTTTTTTTTAATTTTATTAATTACATTTATGAAATTACTCAATAAATTATAAAAAGAAAAATATTAATTTATGGCACAAAAAGAAAGAAATTGCCTGCCACATTAATAAAGACATTTGGTTATATATGTTCAAGCGTTCTTGTAATGTTATTGCTAGCTAACATTACATTGAAGGAAAAGGACCATCAAATTTTTTTTTTTAGAAAGAACACAATTGTTATTACAATTACTATACTTTAGTTTAACTCACTATAAACAGGTGTATTTAAGAACAATGCAAGATTTATAAACTATATTACAATAATTCAATTCTTTAAAATAATTATTTGTTTTATAAACTATATTACAATAATTCAATTCTTTAAAATAATTATTTGTTTTATACAATAATGTGAAGAATTGAAGCTAAGGTTAATGTGGAGAATGCCACTGGTAATATTAAACAACCAAAAAGGCAACTTAGAATCAAAGTAATTCCTAGACAAGTCAAGCGTGACAAGTCATGTAAAATTCACAAGCGAGTGCTAATTCAGTTATAAAATTCGCAAGCTAGTACTAATTCACAAGACAATTATGATTCTTCATGTTTATCATCAGTTTTTTCATTAAAAACACTCCCTTGATCAGATACCTGGTATATAAAGGATAATTATAATTAGTAGCATTCCAATTACAATATAAAATATATATTAATTTAATGAAGATTTAAATATTACCGATGATGTTTGAAACTTAGCAAATTCATGAGGCAATTCTCTAGAATAATTTTGAACAAAAAAATTCATCAATGTCTTCATTTCGTTGATTTGTGATGTTAGTATGGAAACCTATTTTAAAATACAAAATCAGTGAAATTAGCCGATCTGAATAATATCAAAACATACTTTATAAGAACTTCATCAAAGTGGGAAATCACAACGTGAAGTTCTATTGTTGTCTCTGTTACGTATGATGTCATGCAAATTAACATTGACCAGAATGTATATATATGAAGTAGCTTGAAACTGATTAGACAGAAACCAAATACTAATGAATGAGTAGCTTGAAATATATGGAAGGAAAATTAAGAGGGAAGATGAACGATTGTATTATTGAGATGAAGCACCAACATCCTTTTCAAATCTTTTCAACAAAGAATATATCTAGCTGAAATAACTCTATTCCTTGCGGTTAGTAGTTAATAGTAACTTGTTTTGCTTCTAAGATTATCATTGAGTTTCTCCTTCAAAGAGAATGTACAATGGATTATTAATAAATGAAAAGGTATCATCATAAATTCACCCCAAATAAAAAATGAACTTTTTTTGGTAATAAAAGAGGAGTATTATTCTGCATATATTAAACTAAGTAATATATATTCTTCACAACAAAAGCATTTGAGCAACAAGAATGGTACCTACTCCAAAGAAGCAAAAGGCATTGACACTGCAGATGCTACAGAGAAACAGAGCGTGGGATTGTGAATATGATATATACAGCCACATGCAAGAGAAGAATAGAGTCCTTAAATGTGGAACTGAAAAATTCAACTATTTTAATACCCTTTTGCAGTACTTTGTTGTGGCTGATGGAAAGGGTGATCCAGAATTGGTAACCAAGATGAACGAGTGTCTTGGAATCATAACAAAATGAACGGTTGTATTATTGAGGACAACCAAGATCAGAAAAGATAGTATGATTGTTATGGAAATGAAATTATGTACTACTGTGTAAGCTCAGATTATGAACTAGAACTATATTAACAAATAAAAAAATAGAAATAAAATTGAAACAAATTAAAAGTAAAATTGATATTAAAATTGAATAAAAATCATGAATGGATTGAATCAAAATATTGATTATCATGCATTTATCACCTACGAATAGGAATAAAAATATTGAATCAAAATATTGATTATCATGCATAAATCTGAAAAGACTGTTTTAAAACATTCACGAGATTCAGGAGGCGAAAGTGGTTAACTTCTAGGTCTCAATACATAAACAAGAAGGAAGGTGAGGCAGTAGTCCATATGTTTTCTAGCTTTAACATTAAAATGAAATTTCTTCATTTTTTTGTAAAAGAACTCTTTTACCCAACTTTCAGTGATTTATCTATAAATATTATATATAAATAAAAATTAATATAATTAATATGTAAAATTAATATCACATTTATACAAATTTAAATTCATCTAAAACATTAATATTATATATAAACTTTTACTACAAATTTAAATTTATATTTGTATGTTAAATCAATATTAGAAACGGACATTTACTAACAACAAGCCTGTGAATGTTCAGTAAAGGTGTTTTAACTTAAGTTACTGTGTTAAATATGTAGAAAGGGATAAAAACTGAAAATGATAGCAGGAGCAGGAACAATGTGGCAATGTAGCAAGTGGTAGCAGAGATAATAATAACTGCAACAATTGGCAGAAGTAGGAAAAAAAAATAATTCATGCTAAAAACATTTTAAAATGTGGAAAATAGAGGAAGACTAACAGACATGGAGATTCTTTAACTTGAATACAATCTAGGACTTGCACAACGAGTTCAGATGTTAGCAAATGCAAAAAATTGGTGCTGCTGAAACAGATTGGACTAATCACAGAAAAAAATGAATTTCTACCTAACCTAATTACTATTTCCACTATCGTAGAGACATTGTTTTTTCTACCTAAAAAACCTATAAAATTTCTGCTACTCAAATAATACTCAAATAATATTGTAAAGCCAAAAACACCTTTTAGATCATTAAGTAGAATTTATTATTGTGTATTTGTAAGAGAAAAGTAAGACACTAACCACAACCAAAGAAAAGAATTGATGTTGGATTGTTAAGCACAGAGGAGATAACAGAGACACCAACCACCAGGGCGCAGAGCAACACCGCATAGTCACAACGAAGAGCACCGTTGTACCGTGCAACCATAACACAGAGCACCGTCACGTTGCACAGCTTCATGCAGAGCACCGTCACGTCACACAACCGCACAACCGCAATAGAGAGCACCGTAATACCACACAACTGCACCGCACTTCCTCACCGCACTGCCAGACTACTCTGTCACACCAGACCTCACGTTTTTCTTTCCCTACAATTCTGGAAATAGAGTTTTGAGCAATATCAGAGTTTTGTCAGTAGATGGAAATTTGGGAATAAAGGAACTAGGTTGTGTACGTAAACTCAAAAAAAAAAAAAAAAAAAAAAAACTCAGTGAAAAAGGAAAGAAAGAAAAGAGATGGTAATGTCTGAAAAGTCAGTAATGTAGAAAAGAGGAAAAAAAAAGGAAGAAAATCAAATCGTTAAGTTAAAATTTTACTTAGGAAAATAAAATAAAAAAAAAAAGTTAAGAACCTAAAAAAGAAAAGAAAAAAAATAGAAAATAAAACATTTACTAAGTTTTTAAAAAAAGTACAAAAACTTATCGAGGGTTAGAGAAACCCCAAGAAACGTTGGTTTTAGAGGAGGTTTTTTAAACCTCCGATAAAATTAAGTATTTTTATAGTAAAAATATAATATATATATATATATATATATATACTAGTATCTTACCCGTGCAATGTATGAGATTTAATTTGGGTCACATTTAAGCTCGAATGTGAAGATATTTTGGCAAAAATTAATTTGAAATTAGACCTACATTTATATAGAAATTGATATTGATACAACACTTAAATAAAGTAGATGCAAGCGAGGCCTATAGGTGTATAGAAACTTTATATTGGCAGGGCCGAGGTTTAGGTTGGAGGGACAAGGTGTCGGTTGAAGTGACCAGGTATGGCTTGGAGTGCCAAGATGTAGCTTAGACTGCAGAGGTGTAGCTTGGAGTGCTTAGGTGCTTATGATGTAGTGTTTGTTCTTTATTTTTTATTTCCTGTACTGGTATTGTCTATTTTTTTTATCAACACGATTTTAAATCACTTTTAATTGAGTTTTAATTCCATTATATTGTAATATCCTTTAGTTAATACTTTTTTCTTTCTTTCAGTTAAAACGTAATAAAGTGAATAAATATAGCGTAAAGGGTGGGCAGATTCAAATTTAGAAACTGCAGCATCGTCTAATAATGAAATAATTTTTGTGTATAAATTAAAATAATTTTGTACTTATAAAAGATATTATTGAAATGCATATAAAATATAAAAAAGGATGATTGATCATTTATTAGAGTGTTTAATACTTCAAATATTCCATCAAATTAAATTGAGTTCTTTTATATTTAAAATTTGTCATTAATATGTCTATTACATTTTTATATTTATAAACTATTAATAATTAATTTTTTTTATTTATTTGAAGCATCAAAATGTTTGAAGCCGATACTATTTATAGTTATTTTTTACCTACTTATTTTATAATTTATCTATTTATTATGGCATGAAAGAATGTGAAAATTACACATTTTCCAAATATATGGATGAAGAGATTGAGTTGTCTTCAATACTCCAAAATAAGAGGTAGTCCCAACTTGTATTCAAACTTAAAGTGCTGACGTACAAAGTCAGCCGAGGTGTGAAGTGTTGCCGACTTATAGAGTGCCGAGGTGTGAAGTGTCGACGTGTGAAGTGGTTTTAAGTGTTAAGTGAAGGTTGTCAAACGTAATTGGCTGAATGGGATACATGGCCGACGTATTAATCTGTGGTAATTCAAGCTTTCAAGAACGTGTTTGAAAGAATTCATACTGTACGTTGTTTGAATGTGTTAACTGTCGGGTTTCTGACGTGTTCTGTTGCATTAAAAAGATTGCATACGTATTAAAACTGTTGCCTACGTGTTTTGTCTTCATTTCATCTTTGCCGATATCTTTCGATGCATTTAAACTCAGGACGACGTCTTTGGATGTGATAAGTCAAAGTTTTCCTAGGTATCTGAATTCAGTGAAAGTTTTGCGGATGTGTTTATAGTTGGTAACTGAGTTGGGCAACGTCTTTGAATGTATTCAAACTCTGGTCCTGTGGTTTAAAACTCATTATTAGAATATTGTCCAACGTGTCCTGAATATAATATTTTTCTGTCATTGAAATTGTAATTAATACTTTGTATTTTAATATTTATATTTGATGTTTATTTTTGTTCTTTAATTAACATTTTAAAATAATTTATCTATTTATTATGGCATGAAAAAATGGGAGAATTACACATTTTCGAAATATATCGATGAAGATATTCAGTTGTCTTGAATATTGCAAAATATGAGGTAGTCCCAACTTGTATTCAAACCTAAAGTGCCGACGTACAGAGTCACTTTGTGTGAAGTGTTGCCGACGTATAGAGTTCCGAGGTGTGAAGGGCTGACGTGTGAAGTGGTTTTAAGTGTTAAGGGAAGGTTGTCAAACGTAATTGGCTGAATTGGATACATGGCCAACGTATTAATCAATGCGAATTCAAGTTTCACGAACGTGTTTGAAAGAATTCATACTGTAGGTAGTTGTTTGTATGTGTTAACTGTCTGTTTGCCGACATATTTTGTTGTATTAAAAAAATTGCATACATATTCAAAGTGTTGCCTACGTGTTTCGTCCTCATTTCATCTTTGCCGATATCTTTCGATGCATTCAAACTTAGGACGACGTCTTTGGATGTGATAAGTCAAATTTTTCCTATGTATCTGAATTCAGTGAAAGTTTTGCGGATGTGTTTATAGTTGGTAACTGAGTTGGCCGACGTCTTTGAATGTATTCAAACTCTGGTCCTGTGGTTTAAAACTCATTATTAGAATATTTTCCAACATGTCCTGAATATAATATTTTTTTGTCATTGAAATTGTAATTAATACTTTGTATTTTAATATTTATATTTGATGTTTATTTTTATTTTTTTCTTTAATTAACAATTTAAAATAATTTATCTATTTATTATGGCATGAAAGAATGGGATAATTACACATTTTCCAAATATATGGATGAAGAGATTCAGTTGTCTTGAATATTCCAAAATAAGAGGTAGTCCTAACATGTATTCAAACTTAAAGTGCCGACGTACAGAGTCAGCCGAGGTGTGAACTGTTGCCGACGTATATAGTGCCGAGGTGTGAAGGGCCGACGTGTGAAGTGGTTTTAAGTGTTAAGGGAAGGTTGTCAAACGTAATTGGCTGAATGGGATACATGGTCGACGTATTAATCAGTGCTAATTCAAGCTTCACGAACGTGTTTGAAAGAATTCATACTGTGGGTAGTTGTTTGTATGTGTTAACTGTCGGGTTGCCGACGTGTTTTGTTGCATTAAAAAAATTGCATACGTATTCAAAGTGTTGCCTACGTGTTTTGTCATGATTTCATCTTTGCCGACATTTTTCTATGCATTTAAACTCAGGACGACGTATTTGGATGTGATAAGTCAAATTTTTCCTAGGTATCTGAATTCAGTGAAAGTTTTGCGGATGTGTTTATAGTTGGTAACTGAGTTGGTTGACATCTTTGAATGTATTCAAACTCTGGCCGAGCGGTTTAATCTTCATTATTAGAAGATTGTCCAACGTGTCCTGAATATAATTTTTTTGTTCATTGAAATTGTAATTAATACTTTGTATTTTAATATTTATATTTGATGTTTATTTATTTATAGTTTTTTTTAACATTTTAAAATAATTTATCTATTTATTATGGTATGAAAGAATGTGATAATTACACATTTTTCAAATATATGGATGAAGAGATTCAATTGTCTTGAATAATCCAAAATAAGAGTTAGTTCCAACTTATATTCAAACTTAAAGTGCCGACGTACAGAGTCAGCCGAGGTTTGAAGTTTTGCCGACGTATGGAGTGCTGACATGTGAAGTGCCGACGTGTGAAGTGGTTTTAATTGTTAAGGGAAGGTTGTCAAACGTAATTGGCTGAATGGGATACATGGCCGACGTATTAATCATTGCTAATTCAAGCTTCACGAACGTGTTTGAGAGAATTCTTACTGTAGGTAGCTGTTTGTATGTCTTAATTGTCGGGTTGCCGACATGTTTTGTTACATTAAAAAAAATTGCATGCATATTCAAAGTGTTGCCTACATGTTTCGTCTTCGTTTCATCTTTGCCGACATCTTTCTATGCACTTAAACTCAGGACGACGTATTTGGATGTGATAAGTCAAATTTTTCCTAGGTATTTGAACTCAGTGAAAGTTTTGCGGATGTGTTTATAGTTGATAACTGAGTAGGCCGACGTCTTTGAATGTATTCAAACTGTGTCCGGCCGGTTTAAAACTCATTATTAGAATATTTTCCAAGGTGTCCTGGATATAAAGTGATGTAGTTGTTTTTAATTAAAGTTATTTGGTTAAGTGTTAATGTCATATTCAGAGTATGTATAATTTTAGGTGATAAATATTTTATTGTTAGTGTTATTGGCATATTAGACGATGCTGAACTTGTAACATTTGTTTAATTAGGATATTAATTATAAGTATAATAAATTAAGCGAACGATTAATGAAGTAAGATTAATTTATTAAAGAACAGTACACGATTTAAGAACATTGAAATTCTGAAACTCAAAATACATAAAATTCTAAAAAACATATGTTAAACATCTCAAACGTTTTCACTTCGCCCTCGTTTGGTTCATATGACAATCTTGCATTGGACTTTGTGGATATGTGAACTTGAATTTGCATTAAGTTTTCGTCTATTGGGGATGATGTTGTTGATGATGATCCCTTTGGAAATGGACCAATATACATGGTCTTTGCAGTGTTACTCTGTTGGTATTGC